>OJKW01000006.1_pt1 | contig 260028 bp, 287 predicted proteins | sample 1596591 | NCBI WGS metagenome assembly OJKW01 (sample SAMEA4350166, study PRJEB24818) | metagenome | biome: human; feature: gut; material: faeces | place: Denmark | collected 2013-09 | reverse complement strand
CAAAGAATTTCTGGTGACTAGATCCAAAGGGAAATACCTGTACCCATACCGAACACAGAAGTCAAGCCTTTGGATGCCGAAAATACTTGCGAGTTACCTTGCTGGGAAGATAGGTTGTTGCCAGTTTTTTATTTTTATAATAATGAAAATCAGAAAATAAATATCAAGTGTATTTACTTTCTGATTTTTTTTGAGTGGGAAAATAGAAAATAACATTAATTAATAATTGATACTAATAAAGAAAAAATTATTAGTAAAAATTGAAGCAATAATATGTATGATAAATAGCTAAAATGTAATAAATATGTAATGAAAACAATATTGAATAAAATTTACCATGTGATAAAATATAATAACTAGGTTAAACACAAGGAGAAAAGAAATGTCAATAGAACTAGATTTCGTTAAACAGTTAACAGCAACAAAAGCTGTAAAAGATGAAGCAAATTATATAAGTAAAAAACAAATAAAGGAATCATATCAATCACTTATAAATTCAGCATTCTTATTTGGAAAAACAAGACATGAATACGAAAAATTAGAAGATAAAATAAAATTAGAGTTCTCATATTTATGTTTAATAAAGATATTAGAAGACTATAGTGAAGATTATGAAGTTGAAAAAGCCGATTTAAGAGATAAGGCAAGACAAGTTTTTAAGAGTGCAGAATCATATAAAGAAGTCTTAAGAGAAAAAAATAAAAATAAATGTTCATATATTAATCCATATCAAAACTTATTATTAGGTAATTCCGCAACACATGTTGAAATAATTAGAGGATATGAAAGACAATTGGCTGTTATAGGAAGATTATTAGATTTGGAATTAAATAAAATCGAAATAGATCCAAAACAAATAATAGAATGTTTTGCAACTTTTTTATTGCAAAAACAATCATTTGAAATTTTATCAAATCCTTTAAATAAAAGAGAAATAGATGAAGAAATATTGATAAATTTTAATCCAAACCAAGAAGAGTTATACTCTAAAGTTGGAATAGATGATTTATCATATATTCCAGAAAAAGATGGAGAAATATACAAAATGAAAAATAAATTCAATGATATCATAATGTTTCAAAAAATAGGAACACTAGGATATGAAAAATTTAAAACTAGAACAGGTAAAACATCTTTTAGAGATAATTATACATTACAAAATTATAGAGTTAGAAAAGAATATAAAAGTTTTATTGATATGGAATATGAAAAAGATATTCCAACTAGAGAGTTTAACATATTTACAGATTTAAATATATCACAACTAACAAGTGATCCGGAATTTACCGCTCTACATGCTGATATATTATTTTCAGACTTAAATTTGGAACAAGCACAATTGCACAATGCCGGATATATAGGTGAAATAATTCGCAATGAAAATGGAAAATATGATGTTTATCATTATCAAGATAAATTATGTGCCTGCAAAGAATATGAAAAACATTTAATATAAAGGAGATAATATGAGAAGAAAAAAATACATGGGTGATTTTATTACTCATATAACTAGATATCCTACAAGAGTCGATATGCAACATTTAATATCATTGAACATTATAAAAGGCGTAATGGAAAGAATGCAAGAAGATATTGGAGAAAAATATAGTAAATCTTCTGAAATTGAAAAACTAGAAACTATGGCAGAAATAAAAATGGCATATATTATGTTATATGAAGCATATAAAAAGAGCAATCCAGGAAAAGAAATTGATGAAGATGAAATGTTTGAGAAGCAAGAAATCATCGATATAGCCCATCAGATTGAGGAAAGAGCTGACAAAGATTATGAAGATGTGCAAAAATTAAAAAGAGAGAATCCTAGAGGTTTAAATGAATACAGAGATCTTGGAGTAAGAAATTTGAAGCCGATAGGAGAAATCGATTTAACATATATACAAAAGTTAAGGATGCTAAATAATGATTTATCAAGAAAAATTCAAAATAGAAATTTTAGCGAACAAGAAATAATTAGATACAGAGCTTTGTTAATGATAATGCAGGAAGCACACAGAAATTTATCTGATCCAGAATATAAGCGCAAATTAGATGAGATATTATTATTGAATTTTACTCCTGATCAATCACAAAAGTTTGTATCAGGAAACTTTGCAGAAATAACATATATTCCAGAAAAAAAATATATCAAAGGAGAAAATGGAGAATTTCACGAACCTCAATTTGTTGCCTATAATTCAGCAGAAGATGAAATGATAATTAAACAGACAGGTAATCTGGGATTTGGAAGATTCAGAAAGAAAGATGGAAAAGTTACTTATAAAGATGAATATTCATTAAAAGAATATAACATTATAAAACAATATAGCAATCCAGAAATATCAAAAGCTAGAAAAGATAAGACAAAAAGAGAAGAAAGTAAAACAAGCTGGAATGATGAATTTGATGGCGAAGAGTTCAGAGTATATGGAAACATGAATACTAAGTTATTAACGAGTAAAGATGTTGATCCTGAATATATAAGATATAACACAGATGTGTTACTATCAACAGTAAATTTAGATGAAGCACTGGAACATAATGGTGGCTATATTGGTGAAGTATTTGTAGATCAAAGAAGTAGAGAATACGTTGTACATCATGATGGTGATAGAGTGTGTTTAGCTACAGAATTTCAAAAGTATGCTACAGCTCATCCAGAAGTGCTTGAAAATAAAGCAATTTGTATAAAACTAGATAAAAAAAGAAGAAGACAACAAACACCGGAGGAAAGATAATGGCAAAGAAAATATGGAAATCAGGAACATTTATTTATCCAATTCCAGCGGTAATGGTATCATGTGGAGATATGGATAAATCAAATATAATCACAGTGGCATGGACTGGAATATTAAATACAAATCCAGCAAAAGTATATATATCAGTAAGACCAACGAGATACTCATATGATATTATTAAAAAAACAGGAGAATTTGTAATAAATTTAACAACTAAAGAATTAGCATATGCAACAGATTGGTGTGGAGTAAAAACAGGAGCAAAAGTAGATAAATTCAAAGAAATGAAATTAACTAAACAAAAATGTGAGTTTGTTTCTGCACCAGCTATAAAAGAATCTCCTGTATCAATAGAGTGTAGAGTAACAGATATAAAAGAATTTGGATCACACCACACATTTATAGCAGATGTACTATCTATAGATGCAGATGAAAAATACATAGACGAAAAAGGAGCATTTGATATATCTAAGCGCAATTTGATAGCATATGCTAACGGTGGATACTACGAATTAGGAAAGAAAGTAGGAAAATTTGGTTACTCGGTAGAAAAAAAGAAAAAAAAGCCACAAAAAAATGCTTAGAATGTTGACAATATACATGTTTTGTGATAAAGTAATTAAGCATGATTTGTTTCATGCATCACATCGTTGAAATAAATAATATAAAAACTTCACAAAATTAAAACGGAGGTGTAGTAGATGGCTGCAAAAGGACCTAGAGAATCTATAACATTAGAATGCACAGAATGTAAAAGAAGAAATTACATGACAGAAAAGAATAAAAGAAATAACACAGAGAGATTAGAAGTAGTTAAATATTGCAAGTTTTGCAAAAAACGTACAACACACAAAGAAACAAAATAGTCCTTTAAGGAGGAAAAATAATGGCTAAAGATACAAAAAAGAATAAGGTTAAAAAAGAAAAGAAAGAAAACAAAACTTTCTTAAAAGATTTTAAAGCAGAACTAAAAAAAGTTACTTGGCCAACAGCAAAACAACTTGCTAATAAAACAGCAATTGTTATAGCTATAGTGTTAATTATATCTGCAATTGTATTTGTATTAGATTTCGCTTTTGATAAAGGATATGAATTTGTTGTAACAAAAGCATCAAGTTCATTAAACAAAACTGAAACAACAAATGCAACTGAAGATAAAAATACTAATGAAACAACATCTGACGGCGAAGAGAGCGTTACAACAGAAAATGTTGATGGCGCATCAGATATTACATTAGATGCCAATACAACAGATGAAGGAACTGCTGAATAATATCTAAAATAAAGGAGGCTACAAGAATGTCTCAAAGTGATAATAGCTTAGAGCCAAAATGGTATGTAGTTCATACATATTCTGGATACGAAAACAAAGTTAAAACAGATTTAGAAAAAACAATTAAAAACAGAGAATTAGAAGATTTTTTCTTTAATATAGTTGTTCCAATGGAAGAACAAGTTGAGATTAAAGATGGAAAAAGAAAAACTAATTTAAAGAAAGTTTTCCCTGGATATGTTTTAGTAAAAATGATTGTAACAGAAGAATCTTGGTATATCGTTAGAAATACAAGAGGAGTTACAGGTTTCGTTGGTTCAGGAACAGATCCTATTCCATTAACTGATGATGAAATCAGAAACATGGGATTTGATGATGTACCAGTTAACATTGATTATGATGTTAATGATAATGTAAGAGTTATGAACGGACCATTAGAAAACTTCATTGGTGTAGTACAAGAAATTAATAAAGAAAAACACAAAGTAAAAGTTTTAGTTTCTATGTTTGGAAGAGAAACTCCAGTAGAACTTGAATTTTCACAAGTGCAAAAAATTGATTAATAATTTCATTTTAAAGGAGGTGCAATAAAATGGCAGAGAAAGAAGTAGTTAATGTTATCAAATTACAAATAGAAGCAGGAAAAGCAACACCAGCTCCACCAGTTGGACCAGCATTAGGATCTAGCGGTGTTAATATCATGCAATTCGTTAAAGAATTCAATGATAGAACAGCTAACCAACCAGGTATGATCATACCAGTTGTTATTTCTGTTTATAAAGATAAATCATTCACATTTGTTACAAAAGTTCCACCAGTTGCAGTTTTAATTAAAAAAGCTTTAAAGATTCAAAAAGGATCTGGAAAGCCAAATATGGAGAAAGTTGCAAAAATAACAAAGGAACAAGTTAAAGCAATAGCTGAACAAAAAATGGAAGATTTAAATGCAGCTTCAATAGAAGCAGCTATGAGCATGGTTGAAGGTACAGCAAGATCTATGGGTGTTACTGTAATCGACTAATCATAAATAAATTGGGAGAATTAATATAATTCGTTAGAACCAAAGGAGGATTTAAATGAAAAAAGGAAAAAGATATCAAGAAGCTGCTAAATTAGTAGATGCAGCAAAGGCATATGAAGCTAAAGAAGCTTTAGAAGTAATCGAAAAAATGCCAAAAACAAAATTCGACGAAACAGTTGAATTGCATGTTAAATTAGGTGTTGATTCAAAACACGCTGACCAACAAGTTAGAGGAACTGTTGTATTACCAAATGGAACAGGTAAAACTCAAAAAGTATTAGTATTTGCAAAAGGTGACAAAGCTAAAGAAGCTGAAGAAGCTGGAGCAGATTTTGTTGGAGCTGAAGAATTAGTACCAAAAATAGAAAAAGAAAACTGGTTTGACTATGATGTTATAGTTGCAACACCTGATATGATGGGTGTAATCGGTAGATTAGGTAAAGTATTAGGACCAAAAGGATTAATGCCTAACCCTAAATCTGGAACAGTTACAATGGACGTTAAAAAAGCAATAGCTGAAATTAAATCTGGTAAAGTTGAATATAGATTAGACAAAACTAACATTATTCACTTAGGATTTGGAAAAGTTTCATTTGGAACTGAAAAATTATTAGAAAACTATAACTGCATTATAGATGCAATAATTAAAGCAAAACCAGCAGCAGCTAAAGGACAATATATTAAGAGTGTCTCAATCTCTACTACAATGGGACCTGGTTTATACGTAAATCAAAAATAATAAAGATTAGCCAAAGACAGTAGGCAATAAGTAAGTCCTACCGAGGTGAATTGTGAAGGGTTTTTATAACTTCAATTTGCCTCGATTGGTGAATTGAAGTTTTTATTTATATAGAAGTAAATAAATTAATTTAAGTAAAAAATAATTTAATAAATAAATAGGAGGTGTAATTTTGGCTAGCGAGGTTATTTTAAAACAAAAAGAAGAAGAAGTTAAGAAATTAGCTGAAAAAATGAAACAATCATCTTTAATTCTTTTAGCAGACTACAGAGGAATAAACGTTGCTGATGTTACTGAATTAAGAAAAAAATTAAGAGAAGTAAACGGAAATTACAGCGTTATCAAAAATAACATCACAAGAAGAGCTTTAAGTGAATGTGGTATAGAAGGATTAGATGAATTTTTAATTGGACCTACAGCCGTTATTACAACAGAAGAAAGTTATTTAGATTCATTAAAAGCAGTTTATGAATATGCTAAAAACAATGATTTCTATAAAATTAAAGCTGGTGTAATAGATGGTAAAGTAGTTTCAAGCGATGAATTAATCGCACTTGCAAAACTTCCATCAAGAGAAGTTCTTATTGCACAACTTGCTGGAGCATTACTTGGAAATATTTCAAAACTTGCAGTTGCTCTTGATCAAGTAGCAAAACAAAAAGAATCTGCTGAATAATAAGCAGAAAAATATAATAAAAAGTGTAAAACACTAAAAAATTTAGGAGGATTTAATAATGGAAAAAATAGAAAAATTATTAGAAGAAATTGATAGCTTAACAGTTATCGAATTATCAGAATTAGTTAAAGGAATTGAAGAAAAATACGGAGTATCTGCAGCAGCAGTTGCAGCACCAGCAGCTGGAGCAGGAGCTGAAGCAGCTGAAGAAAAATCTAACTTCGACGTAGTATTAAAAGAAGCTGGATCAAATAAAATAGCTGTAATCAAAGTTGTTAGAGATGTTACAGGATTAGGATTAAAAGAAGCTAAAGATTTAGTTGAAGGAGCTCCAAAAACAGTTAAAGAAGGAGCTGAAAAAGCTGAAGCAGAAGAAATCAAAGCTAAATTTGTTGAAGCTGGAGCAGTTGTTGAATTACAATAATTTATTTATTAAATATAAAGAGTATGCAAAACGCATGCTCTTTTTTTATATGCATGAAATTGTAAGTAAAATGAGATAAAAAATAGTTGATAATTATTTTATTATAATATATTATAATAAAGAGGTGAAAAGATGAAATCTGAAAAAGGTGTAACTTTAATTAGTTTACTTACATATGTGGCCATATTATTGACTGTAATGGTTATAATAGGCAGAATAACAGGTGTTTTTCAAAAAAGACTAGATAATATAGATGCAGAAAACAATGCATCAAATGATTATACATTACTAAATTACACAATTTTAACTGAAGTAAAAAAAGATAAAGCCACTGCCGAAATAGGCAAAATGATTGGAGGAAATGGAACAAATTATACTTTTACACCAAATGAGAGTGATTCTATAACAGGAACGGCAATAAAATTTGGCGACGGTAATGTTCTAGGTTATATTGGAGAACGAATTTATTTTAATAAAGTTAAAATAGCAGATGATGTAAGTGAGTTTACTATAGCATATAATAAATCTGCAGATACAAATACAAGTAGTTCAATAAGTATACATGCTAAAATAGGCAATCAAGAATATGAGCAGGAGTATACATTTAGATAAGTTTTCAATATTAGTAATACACACGGTATTACAAAAAAATAAATAAAAACGGGAGGGAAATATGAACGAAGAAAACCAAACAACAAAAGTGAAAAAAAGCGGAAAAGCTAAAAAAATTATTATTGCTGTTGTTGCAGTAATTGTTGTATTAGCAATTGTTATTGGAATCCTAATTGCAACAGGAAAATTCGAGCTTAACTTAAGCAAAAAAAGTAAGATGGAAGCAGGTATTGAACAATTAGGAGAAGCATTTACAAAGCCAATGGACTTAATAGCAGATGCTGCTGAAAAAAATGGAACAGTAGTAAAAGTAGTTGATAATATAAACAAAGACTCTGCAATTGAAGCATCAACAGAGATGTCTGCCAAAATTGATAGTTTAGATATTGATTCCTTATCTTCATCAGAACAAAAACAAGTTGATTCTCTTGTTGATTTAATCAACGCAAGCAAATTAGGATTGGACTTAAGATATGATGGCAACAAATCAGCATATGCAAAGATTAATGGAAATATAGATGGAGTAGAACTATCAGGAGAAGGATTCTATGATGGGTCACAAGCTGGATTTAGATCAGAAGAACTAAATACAAAATGGATCACAATATCACAAAGCGATATTGAAGATTTATTAGATGAAAATGGATTAGATATAGATGATATCAAAAAAGTTATATCTACAACATCAGAACAAATGGACGAAATCATGAAATCTGTTGAAGTAGATGAAAAAACACAAAAAGAAATTAGAAAAAGATATTCAGATGTAATGAAAGATTTCATAAAAGATAAATCTAAAAAAATAAAATCAGAAAGTACAAAAGTTGAAGTAAACGGAAAAGATAAAAAATGTACAAAATTAACATTAAAATTAGATGCAGATGATATAAAAGATATAGCAAAAGAATATGTAGAAACATTTGCAAAAGATGAACAAATGAAAGAAATATTGACAAAATCAGCTTCAGCATATGCAAAAATAATGGAAGAAGCAGATTCATCATCTTCAGCTGATGATATATCAAGTATGATTGACGAATTATATAACAACATTGATGAAATTAAAGATGAAATAGACGATTTAGAGTTTGATGGAACAGTAAAATTAACAGTATATGCAACAGCAACAAAAGTATATAGAACAGATATAGATATTGATGTAGACGATAGCAAGATTTCATTAGCTACAACATTTAACAAAAAAAATACAGAAGTAGAAGTATCTGCAGATGATACAAAAATAGCAACATTAACAATAGAATCAAAAAAAGATGAAGTAAAGGTAAAAGTAGAAACATCTAAATTGATTGGCAATATGTCTATGGAATTAAATTACAAAGTTGAAGATAAAAAATCAGAAATGAAAATGACAATAAATGCTGGAACATATGGAACAGCAACGATAACAGCAACAACAGAAATAACAAAAAATGAAGATAATGAATATTCTGATACAACAACAATTTCAATGGATGCAGATATTCCAAATGAAGTAACAGCAAAAATGAATATAACATTAAAAACAAATATTAAAGTTGGAAATGTTTCAATTCCAAAAGTATCATCAAGTGACTCTGTTGATATTAATGATGAAGACGCATTAAATGAATATATTACAGAGACTACTAAAAAAGCTGAAGATCTTGGAAAAGATTTATCAGAAATAAAAGCATTAGAACCATTTATAGAAAATGTTACTGACGCAATAGAGGAGTCAACAAATTCTACAAACGATAGTTCTAATTCATCATCTGATGATGAAAGTTCATTAGAATATGATTTTGATGAATTAAATGATTTATACGATGAAGATATGTAATAATAAAATTTAATAAAGTACACTACTAAGTATTAGAAAAAGTAGTTATTTGCTAGAAAAATAGCAAAATACACCACTTCTGATATTTCGTGGTGTATTTTTTTATGAAATGTTATAAAACAGTTCATAGTTTTATAATTTTTGTAGTAAAAAAATTTATCATATGATATAATTTTCTCAAATATTACGAAAGATGGTAAGAAATATGAGAGAAGATTTTGAAAAAATTTATGAATTTACAAATGAGAAAATAGTAAATGAAAAACAAAGAGTAAAAGAGTATAAAAAAGATATTAGGCAATCAGAAGGATTAATAATTGGGATAATAGTTGTATGCCTAATAATTTCATTTTTAGCTCCAACGCAAATGGCTCAATATATTTTTGTAACAGTCGCAGCAATGATGTTTATCTTTTGCACATTCTACACATTTAAAGGAGAGAGAAGGATAATTGAAGAACAAAACAAATTTAGTGAAGTCGCTTTATCAGAATTAGCAGTCCATATAAAAGATGGATTTGTGTATGAAAAAGATGAAGAATTATCAGGAAGCTATTATAGAAAATCAGGATTTAACAGAATATATAAAGAGTTAGAATCATATGGATTAATATCTGGAACAAAAGATGGACACTCTATTTCATTATCAAATATTATAGTAAAAGCTCCAAATAAAGAATTATTTAGAGGAATATTTGCATATGGCACATTAAAAAAATCAATAAAAGAAATTGATGTAATGAGAGTAAACAGTAAGAACAACAAAAAGGAAAAATATGAGCTTCCTAATCAAGAATTATATATGTATGCAGAAGAAATGAATGATGCTAGAAAAATTATTAATGATGATGTGATAAAATTTATTGAAGAATTTAAGAATGAAACAAAATATAAATTTGAATTCATGATTAATAAAGAGTTAGTGTTTTTTAGATTTTTTGATAACGAAATTTTAACAAAGCCAATTGCTAATGATAAAGAAACAAAAGAATATCTATATAAATATTATAGAATTATAGAATTCTTGTCAGAGTTTATAGAAAAAATCGAAAAATAAAAGGGGATAATATGGGATTAGTAATTGAAAATGTAAGCAAGACATTTGTTGATAAAAAAGCTGTAGATGATATTTCATTCAGAATTGAAAAGCCAGGTGTGTTTGCATTACTTGGAACAAACGGAGCTGGAAAAACTACTACTATAAGAATGATGTTAGGTATTTTAAAAAAAGATACAGGAACAATTTTGTGGAATGGAAAAAGTGTAGATAGAAAGAATGTGAATTTTGGATATTTACCAGAAGAAAGGGGAATATATCCAAAAACCAGAATAGTTGATCAATTAGAATATTTTGCTAAATTAAAAGGAATGTCAAAGCAAGAAGCACAAAAGAATATAGACTATTGGTTAGATAAATTAAAAATGACAGAATACAAATATCAAACAGCAGAAAAGTTATCAAAAGGAAATCAACAAAAAATTCAATTCATAACAGCAGTTATGCATAATCCTGAACTAATAGTATTAGATGAACCATTCAGTGGTCTTGATCCGGTAAATACAGAATTATTAAAAAATATTATTTTGGAACTAGTAAAAGAAGATAAATATATAGTAATGTCAAGCCATCAAATGAATTCTGTAGAAGAATTTTGTGAAGATGTTGTAATATTAAATAAAGGGAAAACAGTATTAAAGGGAAATCTTAGTGAAATAAAAGATTCATATCCAATCAAAAAAATAGAAATAGATACAAAAGTAGATATTACTAAAATACTTCAAGATAATAATCTTGAAACAAAAAATAAAGAGGGACGTAAACATATAATATCAATAAATAATCAAGAACAAGCACAAACTTTATTAAATGATTTAGTAAGAAATGATATAGTAATTGAAAAGTTTGAATTATTAAAGCCTACATTACATGAAATCTTTATAGAAAAGGTAGGTGAGTAATATGAAAGACTTTTTTACAGTAGCAGAATTTACAGTGAAAGAAACAATAAGAAGAAAATCATTTAGTATATCAATGCTGATCATAATTGTAATTATAGTGATAGGATTTAATATCCCTAATATTGTTAATCATTTTTCAAATGGAAGTTCTGAAAAAGAAAAAATATTAATAGTCGATTCAGACAATATATTTGAAGACACAATAATTAATATTGGAAATGAAGATAGTTCATACGAGTATACAATATCTAAAGATAGTATTTCTCAGGATGATATAAAGAAAAAATTGAAAAATGACGAATTTGATTCATGTTTAGTATTTAAAAAAGAGAATCAAAAAATTCAAATAGATTATATAGTTGAAAGCCTAATGATAGGACAAACAATTCCTCAAGATCTAATAGAAAATTTTTCAATACAATATACAGCAGTACAAATAAAAAAAGCAGGCTTAACCCAGGAACAACTAGAAAGTATGTTCACACAATTTGATATAAATACAATACAAATAGATGAAAATGCCGCAAAAGGAAATAGCATAGTTCCAATGTTACTTAGTATAGTTTTATTTTATGCAATTTATTTTTGCGCATATCAAGTATCGACCTCAATAACAACAGAAAAAACATCAAAAATAATGGAGACATTAGTTACATCAACATCTCCAAAGCAAATTGTACTAGGAAAAACTGTTGGAATAGGATTTGTTGGAATATGCCAAGTTGCAATAATTACAATGACAGCAGTATTTTCTGCAAAAACATTTTTACCAGTAGAATCAATAAAAAATGTATTTGATCTTTCAGCAATAAATGCACAATTTATTATAGCAACAATTGTATATTTCTTACTTGGATATTTTATGTATGCATTATTATATGCATTAACAGGTTCGATGGTAAGTAAACCAGAAGACATACAATCAGCAAATGGACCTGTAGCAATACTTGCAGTAATAGGATTTTATTTATCATATTTTTCAATGGTTAATCCAGCAAGTAATATAAACTTATTTGCAGCTATATTTCCTATATCAGCACCATTTTGTATGCCATTTAGAATATTAGTAGGTAGTGCAAAACTTCCTGAAATTATAGCATCAATAGGAATATTAGGTGTATGCATTTTAGCTATAGCAAAAATTTCAATAAAAATATATTCAAATGCCATTTTAAATTATGGAACCAAACTAAGTTTAAAAAATGTATTAAAAATATATAAATCAAAAAATTAAATAATGAAAGAAGGAGAAAACATGAGAATATATCCAAAAATAACTGCACAAAAAAATAGCGAAGAAATGGATAAAATAGTCAAAGAAAGTGAAGGAATAGAAATTCAATATTTCGATGAAAATGGTATTATGTCAGAATTCAATTTTGAAGATACAATAAGAATGAGAAAACAGCAATATCCAAATTTAAAAGAAATAACAGTTCACCCACCATTATCAAATTACAATTTAGAAATGGTTGTATGCAAAGATATAAAATTAGTGGAAGAACAATTAAAAAAATTAGTACAATTATCAGAAGAATTAAATATAGAAACTAACATGATTTTCCATACATATTGGACAAAAAATCAATATATAGCAACAGGTTTAGCAAATAAATTAAAAGAACTTTTAAAAATAATAGAAAATAAGCCTGTTACAATACTAATAGAAAATATATATATGATTCTAGATGAAAAACAAGAATGTTCAGCAATAGAAATAGTAAAATATATAGATCATCCAAACTTAAGAGCTTGTATAGATACAACTCACGTACATTGTAAAGCTAACATATACAAAAAAGATTTTGACGAATTAGTAAATCAAGAATTTGAACCAGCTACTTGTGAAAAATATGTAAAACAAGTTCATTTTGCATCAGCATTAAATAATGATGGATATATTGAAAAAAGAACACATGGAAGAAAGCATGAGTCAATTGAAGAATTAGCTAAAGAATATGAATGGTTAAAAAATCATGGTATGGGAGAGAAAAATTACATAACAGAAGTAAGTGAAGATGATTATTCAACAAGAGTTGATCAAATTGAGGAAATAAAAATGCTAAAAGAAGTATATGAACATAAATAATATAATTAAAAACTAAATGCAAATATGAAGTGCACCATGTTTAGTAGAAACAATAAAAATACTATTGTATATACTAAACGAAGGTGTATTTTTTGTTTTAGAAAAGATTATATGCAAAATTGAAAAGAAGGAAACAAAAGTAAAAATATAATCATTAAAGAAGCGGAAACCATACCATTAAATATTTTTCCGAAAATATATGTTTTAATAGATAAATCAGTTGAAGAAATAACGCTCCAAACCTGTAGAAGAACAGAAATTCCACCAATTCCAAGCAAGAAAGCAGTAATTACTAAATTTAAAAATAGCGATGATTGAGATATAGTAGAAATTAATTGAATTCCACTTGTTATTTCCAAAATTCCTAATAAAGTATAGAAAATCCATGAGTTATGTATAAAAGATAATATTCCAGAAGTTTGAATCATAGAAATAATCAAAGAAAAAATAACCACGAACCCACATACAATACTTAATGTAGAAAAAGCTTTTTTAATTGATACACTTACAATTTCACCGAAAGAAGAAAAGTTTAAATCAGAATTATATGTAATTGAATTATCTCTAAAATTCCTTTTTAACAAATGCCCAAAAATAAAACCAGTTATAATACAAGAAACAAAGTGAATAAAGTAAAGAAGAAATCCAATAGAAGAATTCAAATAAATTCCGCAACCAACACTACCGATTATAAATAAAGGACCAGCGTTATTTGTAAATGTCAGAAGATAGTCACCATCAATCTTTGTAATCTTATTTGACTCACGTAAATTAGCAACTATTTTTGCACCAACAGGATATCCACTAATAATTCCCATAACAAAAGGGTAAGCACCGATGGCAGGCGAAGAAAAAAGAGTTGGCATTATTTTAGAAAATTTAGCCGAAATTAGCGAAATAATTGTTGTATGTGAAAGTAATTCAGTAACAATTAAAAATGGAAATAAACTAGGAAATATTGCGGATACGAACAATGATATAGAAGACTGAACAGCTAAAATATTAGATTGTGAAAATAAAATTAATCCGATGCCAAAAAATATTATTAAAATAGTTAAAAAATAATTACTAATCTTTTTCATAATAGAAAATTTATTCTCTTAAGAAAAAAATATGCACTATAATTAATAAATAAAATTCATTAATTATAGTGCGTGCCTGATTTTATATAATTACACAAATTAATATTATAAAATTAATTTGTATAATTCCATCATACGAGAAAGTTCAAATTCTGTTGCTTCTTCATTAAAACTAAAATCATAAAGCTCAATTGAAACTTCCTGCTCAACTTCAGTAAGGTACTTAAAACAAGCAAGTTTTAAATTAGAAATAGTAGTATATTTATAGTCAGAATTTTTTTCTTGAACTCGTTTAACTAAAATATGTATTATTTCTTCACGAAGCATAGAAATACAACGATTATAATTTTTATACTCGAAGTATGTAGAAAATAAATTCTTATTCAATGCCATGGTCAGTACCTCCTTTTAATTGAGACTTTGGTTTTACTGGAATATAATCATCGCCCACTTTAGACAAGATTACACCAGAATCTAGATCTATATATCTTCTTTCAAATTGCTTCTTTATCTTCTTATTAGGAGAAAGATATTCTGTTTTTAAATGATCAGGTATGTGTTTCGAATCAATCATACATAAATGCGAAACAAAATTAGGATTTGCCATAGATGAAGCTGCTTTTTGATGCTTTTTTATAATAGTTTTTTGTTTATCATTCATTGAAAGTACAATATGCGCAGGAAGTGTTTTTCCTGTAATAGGATTACAAAAATCATCAGCCCCTTCATAAATTGAAACAATAGCGTTTCCATTTATAGATTTTAAGAAATCTCTAATAACATCAAGCCTTACGTGGACTCTTACTGGAAAAGAAAGTCCAGCATCAAGACCAATACCTAATTGAACTGATGGATTAGAAAAAGTACCATCATCAGAAATATTATTTAAAATAACACCGGCATTTAAAAGTTCAGATGTATTAAAAATTCCTAGGTTAGTTAGTATAACCTTAATAGATTCATCTTTCATTCCATAAGAAGCATATATAGGATTTTGTAATCTTACATACCAATCCGCATCTGTAGTTAAATCATTTTTTGAATTAGGCAATGTTTTAGAAAAATATGAAGCGTATGCTGTTCCAAAAGAATCTCTTAGCTTTTCAAAATAAGGTTCATATGAATATCTAACAATTTTATTTTCGATATCATTAGAAAAATCCTTTTCATTATCTGATTCTCTTTGATTTATTTCTATTTGCTTTTTTTCTACAAATGCACGAGCAGAGGGATATAAAGTATCCATTTTTATTAACATTTCACGAATTTGATCTTGAGAAATATCAATCTCTTCATCTGCCAAAACTTTGTCAATCAATCCAAATTCATTAACTGCAAACATAGATTCACTATATAAGCTTAATTCTTTTATATATCTATTAGACCAAAAAGTATTAAGAGCAAGCAAGCTTTCCAAAGGAATGCTCTTAGAAGATAATACATTAGCAGAAAGTAATTGCTTTACTCTATTAGGGTCTATAAATTCTTTAATTTCTTGAGTTATTTGATAATGTGAGTAAGATTTAACTTTTTCTATAAATTGCTTATTAGGCATACCATTTTTACATACTACAGAAGCATATTCTGGAAATCCCATTTCATACATTTGATTAACATATGATACTAAATAAGAATCCAAATGGCCTAAAGAATCAAGATTTTCTACTAGTGATGCAGTTGAATGAGATAAATCGTCACGCAACCATTGATCTAAAGCTTCTTGATCATAAGGTAAATATGAAAAAGAATTATTCATAAAAAGATTTGAAAAAATTAAAAATCTTTTTCTATCAGCAGGATTTCTATACCAGGTAGAGTATTCTTTAATTTTGACTCTTTTTTGAATGGTAGACAATTCATCAGATGCTAAAACATCAGCAATTTCTGGCAGTTCAAAATGATCACCAAAAAATTTCTTGCTATAAAATCTTAAGTTTTTATGTAATATATCATCTAAATTTTTATAGTTCTCATCGGATTCTTCAATATAGTCTCCTAAAACAACTTTGAAAACTTCTTTTTTTAAATTATAAACATAATAAATAAGACATTCATCAAAATTATTACATTCCTGAAAAGAATTTAATGACTTAGTATCAGTTCGTTGAAGTTTTTGTGAGATTTCATCATATTTATCTTTATGAGCTTGTAGATATCTACAACAAAAATATTCCATTGATTCAGTGAAGACAAAAGAGTTTTCAAATACACATTGTGAATATTTATCAATCTCATCAAACAACATAGTCTGCATTTCATCATGTGTAATTTTTGGATTTGCATTTTTTATATCACGCAAATGTTGAATTATGGATTGTAAATTTCTTTGTACATAAAAAGGTTCTTGCTCTTGTGCAGCTTGTCTAGTTTTTGCACGAGATAATGCAAATTCAAAATTAGATATATTTTTTTTCAATATCTTAACATAGCTCCTTTCGTAATTTGAAAAAGTTAACATAACCATTATAACATCAATCAAACTCAATTACAACAAAAGAGGCATAAAACATTGAATAAATTAATAAATTATGATATAATACCAAACTGTATTTATAAATAAAAAATAAAACCCAATATATATAATATATCAAAATTTAAAAGAAAGGGATTAATCAATTAGATAGATTAATATTTCTATATAATTGATTATACGAGGATAGAATGAATTCACTTGTTAAAATTGTACCTAATGTAAAAAAGTACAAATCATATATAGAGGATGTTCAAAAAAAAGTAACTCCAATCATGATATCAGGTCTAACTGATAGTGGAAAAATACATTTTGCATATTCTACAGGTTTTTACGCAGAAAAGCCAATATGCATTGTTACATATAATGAGTTACAAGCCAAAAAAATCATAAAAGATTTATCATATTTTGAAGATAAGATTGACTTCTTTCCAAAAAAAGAAATACTAGCTTATGATTATTTAACAGAAAGTAAAGATTCACTTTTTGAAAGAATAGAAGTATTAAACAATATAGTAAATAAAAAAACAAAAATCATAGTAACTACAATAGAAGCAATAATGCAACCAATGATTTCTAAAGACATATTATACAAAAATTTACTACATTTAAAAGTAGGGCAAGAACTTGAACTAGATAAATTAAAGGAAACATTAGTAAGTTTAGGATATGAAAGATATGATGTAATAGAAGGAAAAGGACAATTTAGCATAAGAGGTGGAATTGTTGATATAGCAATAAATTCTAAGAATGGAATTCGTATAGAATTCTGGGGAGATGAAATAGATTCTATTAGAAAATTCAATATTCTTACCCAAAGATCAACAGACATGATTGATGAAGCAAGCATATATCCAGCATATGAATACGTATTAGAAAATAGCATAGAAACGGTTTGCAAAAAGATTGAAGAAAGTAAATATGCAGGAGTATTAAACGATATTGCTGAAGAAGATATTGAACAAATAAGATCAGGTGATTACATAAGTAAAATTGATAAATACTTCAATTATTTTTATAACACCAAATCAAGTTTTATAGATTATTTAGATGAAAACTATATAATTTTCTTAGATGAAATTTCAAAAATAAAAGCCAGATCAGAAAATATAATTAAAGACAATGAAACAATAATCAAGGGCTTAGTTGAGAAAAGAAAAATTCCAATTCAAATTATTGAAGAAACTTTTGATTATATAAAAGTAACAGATAAAACAAAATTAAAACAAACAATATATTTAGAGAATAAAGAGATTGGATTTACAGATGTCCAAAGTATGCATGCAAAAAGAAACGGATATAGCTTTAGCTATAGGGAGGTCAACTTTTTTCGTAGTTCAATGGATTTATTGTTTGAGGAATTACAAAAAGCAAATGAAAAGCAAAAACAAACAGTAGTCCTATGTGGTAACTATGATAATGCAAAGAAATTATCAAAATTGCTAGACGAAAAGAAAATAAAATATGTGTTAGATGAAGATCTAACTTCAGATATAGTTCCAGGGGTAATATTCCTTACATCTGGGGCTATTTCCACTGGCTTTGAAAGTTATGATTTGAATCTACTAGTAATTTCAGCAGTAGAACTATTTACTAGCAGAGAAAAGAAAAGAACAAGGCTTTCTCAGAACTTTAAAGAAGGAGAAACAGTAGTTTTTTCTGACTTAAAAATAGGTGATTATGTTGTACATAAAGCACATGGTATAGGTGAATATATAGGTGTAAACACAATAAAAGCAGATGGCGTGACAAAAGATTACATAAAAGTAAAATATAAAGATGGTGACATTCTATACGTTCCAATCAGTTCTTTAGACAATATAAGAAAATATATTGGCTCAGAAAATGGAGCACCAAAGATAAATAGACTAGGAAGTAAAGATTGGGAAAAAACAAAAGCAAAGGTAAAGAATAATTTAAGAGAAGTAGCAAGAGAACTAATTGAATTATATGCTAAGAGACAACATTCAAAAGGATATCAATTTTCAAAAGATACTATATGGCAAAAAGAATTTGAAGATAGTTTTCCATATGTAGAAACAGACGACCAATTAAGATGTATCGAAGAAGTAAAAAAAGATATGGAATCAGAAAGACCAATGGACAGATTATTATGTGGAGATGTTGGATATGGAAAAACAGAAGTTGCAATAAGAGCTGCATTTAAAGCATGTATGGATCAAAAGCAAGTAGCATATTTAGTTCCAACTACAATTTTATCACAACAGCAATATGAAAGCTTCAAAGAAAGAATGGAAAAATTCCCAATAAGAGTAGAAGTATTAAATAGATTTAAGACACCAAAAGAGCAGAAAGAAATTATTGAAAAACTCGAAAAAGGTGAATTAGATGTAATAGTTGGAACACACAGAATATTAAGTAAAGATGTAAAGTTTAAAGATTTAGGATTTTTAATAATAGACGAGGAACACAGATTCGGAGTTAAAGATAAAGAGAAAATAAAAGAAATAAAGAACAATGTAGATGTATTAACAATGACAGCAACACCAATTCCAAGAACATTGCATATGTCAATTTTGGGAATAAGAGATATGTCTGTAATATACGAACCACCACAAAATAGAAAACCAGTTCAAACATATGTCTTAGAATATGATGATGAAATAGTAAGAGAAGCAATAACAAAAGAATTAGAACACGATGGACAAGTATTTTATTTGTTTAATAATGTTGAGGGAATAGAACGAAAAGCAAATCAAATTCAAGCATTAGTACCAGAAGCTAAAATAGGAATAGCACATGGACAAATGTCAGGTAGAGAGCTAGAAGAAATAATGCAAGAATTTATTGATAAAAAAATAAATGTACTGTTATGTACAACAATACTAGAATCAGGAATTGATATTCCAAATGCAAACTCAATAATAGTTGAAAATGCAGATAGATTAGGATTAGCACAATTGTATCAAATAAGAGGAAGAGTTGGAAGAAGTGATAAACAGGGTTATGCATATATTATGTATAAAAAAGACAAACTATTATCAGAAGTTGCAGACAAAAGATTAAAAGCAATAAAAGAATTTACAGAATTTGGTTCAGGATTTAAAATAGCAATGAGAGATCTAGAAATAAGAGGAGCTGGAAGTATATTAGGAGAAATGCAACATGGTCATATGGAACAAGTAGGATATGACATGTATTGTAAATTATTAGACCAAGTAGTAAAAGAAATGAAAGGAATACAAGTAGAAGAAGAAATTGATGTTCAATTAGATATTGATGTATCAAGCTACATTCCAGATGAATATATAGAAGATTCAAATCAAAAAATTGAAATTTATCAAAATATAGCACTATGCAAAAATGAAGAAGAAATAAAAGACATAACAGATTCAATTATAGATAGATATGGAAATATGCCAAAAGAAATTGAAAAATTATTAGATATTGCAAGAATAAGAAATATGTGTAGAGCTAAAAATATAATAAAAGTATCACAAAAAACAGACAAAGTAATATTTTATTTTGATGAGAAAACATTTGATTTTGCAGTAGTTGACAAATTATTAAAGAAATATGGAATGAGAATAAAATTCTCTCCAGCAAAAAATCCATATATAACATACAAATTAAAGAATATAAATGATATACTTAAAGAAATAAAAGAATTTTTAGGTGATATATAAATAAAGATAAAGCCGACCTACTTAACACAAGAAGACTTGTGGCAAGCGGTCGGCAGAGGCATTATTCAAAGCGTTAGTCAATCAAGTTAATGGTCATTTTCTTAAAAGATTCACCATTAAAACCAAATACTCGCACATTAGGAGTAGTAATGGCATCAGGTGTAATACAACGCTGAATAGCTAATTGCTGTTCAAAGTTAGGAACTGTAGGTAATATTAATACAATTTCCCGACTATTAGGACGGCTCGGCTCTAATTTAGCGTCCAGTGAAAATTTCCGTGCTTCAAATAAAATTTTTTCAGCTTTCTCATTAATATTGCTCATATATAAACCTCCTCATAATGTAAAAATAAAATTGCTGTAAAAATAATTATACCACGTATACATAAAAAAATCAATAGGAAGGAGCTTCATATGGTAATAACAAGTAAAGATAATGAAACAATTAAAAAAATTAAAAAATTAAAAGATAAAAAATATAGAGACCAAGAAAATTGCTATATAATAGAAGGAATAAAATTAATAAAAGAGGCAATTCAAGAAAAAGCCAATATAAAGCTAATTGTAGTATGTGATGATTGCAAACAAGAAACTGATTTAGAAAGTGATATAAAATATGAAATTGCAAAATATGAATGTATTTATGTAAGTGAAAAAATATTTTTAAGCTTAACAAATGTGGTAAATCCTCAAGGAATACTTGCAATAGTGGAAAAAGGAAAAAATGCAAACGATATTGATTATAATGAAAATTTATTCTTAGTATTAGATGACATACAAGATCCAGGAAACATGGGAACAATATTAAGAACAGCAGATAGTTTGAATTTCAAACAAATAATAGTATCAAAAGATTGTGCAGATATATATAATCCTAAAGTTGTTAGATCAACAATGGGAGCGATTTTTAGAATAAATATCATCGAAAGTGATGATTTAGTAAAAACAATCAAAGAAATGAAAAAACACAAAATAAAAATATTATCTACAAGTTTACAAACTGATAAAACAATGTATAATGTTTCTTATGACAAAACAGCAATAGTAATAGGGAACGAGGCAAACGGAGTAGAAAAAGAAATCATTGATTTAACTGATGAAAAGATTAAGATACCAATGCCAGGAAAAACAGAAAGTTTAAATGCATCAGTAGCAACAGCTGTAATTTTATATGAAGCAATGAGAAATCAACTAAATAAGTAAAGGATATAGATATGGAAGAAGAATTAGAAAGAAAAATATTTTGTAAAAAAGATTATAATGATGTAAAAGAGCTACAAAAAGAAGCGGAAGCATATGCGCAAAGTTTGAGAAACAAATATACAGATACAATTGTTACTCAAGAATACATTCATGGAGATGATATTCTAGTAAGAGCAACCACAATAAAATATAGATATAGAAATGAGCAAATTAGAGATAGAGAAAAAGAGAGAATAAGACAAAGAGAAAAGACAAGAGGAAGAGGCGGAAGAAGTAGGAGCAGATAAAAGTTAAAATAATAAAAAATCCATCAATTATTAAGAAAATTAATAGTTGATGGATTTTCTATTATTCTGTAAGCAATTCCAAAATTTTAGGATAAATTTCAGCAGCTTTATTATTCCAATTATCTACAATAGATTTTGCTTGTTCTTTTGAACCAGCAAAAGTTTGAATTTCAAACATTATATTATTATTTTCTACGATTTTACATTTTACAGTAAAATGATTTTCATCAATAGGAGTATAATCAGATGAAATGGAAAATTTATCTTCTATATCATCAAGATTTTCCTTTAGATTATTATCAACTTGTAATGTTAAGATACCTGGGATCATGTCAGAAGTAAGCTCAATAGCCCTTTTTCCTTCAGGTGTAATATTATATAATAATTCGTCATCCTTTTTATAAGATATAACGTATTTGTTTTCAATAAGATCTAATAAAAATTGTTGAAAATAAAAATAGTTTAATTCAGTAATAGAAGTAACTAATTCTAACAAAGCTTTTTGATTAATAGGCTTTCCAATTTTATTTAAAATATATAATACAAGTAATTTATGTTCAGCTAAACTTGAACTATCCTCAGTAAGTTTCATACAGTAATTCACAATCCTTTCATATGCGTAATGCATTTTTTATAACAATTATTGTAATTATAACACAGATTAAAATAAAAGAATACACAATATGTGAAAAAGTTTAAAGAAAAAAATGTCGAAATTTAACGATGAAAAAAACTTTACAAACAGAAGAAAAGATATTAATATTAAATCAATAAATTGCAATTTAATTCAAAAAAATTTTAATTCAAAAATAAAAAGAAAAAGGGGCATAGCCCCTAATTCCGAGTAGCATTAACAGTATCATATGCATCATCAATTTCTTTTTCAAACTCATCAGATACAAAAGAATATCCAAATTTAGTGTTTGATTCAAATTTCGATGCAACGATGTTTTCATTATTAAAAAGATTTGCATCTCGAGTTTTACTCTTTACAGATACCCAAGATAAATGTTTGTCCAATCCAATATCAGAATCAGTATAAAAAATACACTGATTCAAATCCGGATAAGAAGTTACATCAACGCCATAGGCGTTAAATACCATAGGTAGAATTTTGAAATTATATAGGTCATTCTTTTCATTTAGTTCCTCAGCAGCAACGTCATGAAGATATGCCTCATAATTTGATTCTGTTAGATCCCAAATTTCCCCGTAAGGTACTCCTTGTTCTTCGCAGAAAGATTCAATCCGCGAAACTTTGTCCGATAATTCGGACACCTCCAAATATACTCCAATAACGGAATATTCTTCAGAAATAGAAACAAATTCATTTAAAAAACTTTTAAATGAAACAGTTCTAGAAACAGAAAGAATAATTGGAGTGCCAGAATATGTCTGGTATGCCGGAAAGTTATAACTATAACAACTATCAGTGTCAATAAAACCTATAACTTTCTTATTATCAGAATCCTCATATCTTACTTTGACAATTTTATCATTGTTAGAGTAAGTCAAAAGAGAAACTGATGTGCCTGGATTCAAAGTTTTTAAAACCTCTTTTTCGTCAGTCATCGAATACAAATTTGTTTCTTTAGTGACGAAAGCCGTATCTCCTGTAACAGTAAAATTCAAAACGTAAAGTCCTGCTACAATAATGAATCCTATTAAGAAGATACTCTTGATCAAATTTAATATTTGTCTCCGCATGAATAAACCTCCTTTTAAAACCATGCTATGCTACTCTCATAATGAATCCATCATATATATTATACCATAAAAAGCCTTAAAATTAAATGAAATGGAGTCAAAAAGTGCAAATAGCCAAACCAACTATAATCATATTAACAGTAATTTTGTTTATAATAACTCAAATAATATTACCAATAACAATAAGTATAAACCAAAATACAAATACGATATACAAAATAACTAGTGCAAAAGAAAAAAATAAAATAAAACAAATATGGGAAATAGAAATTCCAAAAATAAATTTGACAGCAACAATAAATGATGGCATTGACGATATAACATTAAATAAATATGTAGGACATTTTCCACAAAGTGGATATATAAGTGGAAATGTATGTCTTGCAGCACATAATAGAGGATATGATGTAAATTATTTTGAGAAAATAAAAGAATTACAAAAAGGTGACAAGATAATTTACAGATTTAATGATTTAAAATTAACATATAAAGTAGATACAATAAAAGTTATAAAAGACACAGATATAGAGGTAATAGAGAACACAAGAAAAAACCAAATCACACTGATAACATGTGTAGAAAACAAACCAGAATTAAGAAGATGTATCAAAGGAAAATTAGTAATATAGAAAGGAAAAATATGAAAGTAAAAAATAAACTAATCATACTTAGTATGATATTAATAATCATTAGTACAAGTGTTGTTCATGCAACATTCAATATAAAAACAGCAGACTTATATTCTAAAGGAAGATGTAAAACATTATTAAAAACATCAAATAATGGATTAGACATAATAGTTACCAAAGTTTTTTATAAAAATAATGGCAAAGAAAATCCAGCATATTGTATAAATAAAGAATTAGGTGGAGTAGGAGAATATGGCAATTATTCAGTAAGTATAAATGACGTTGTAAGAAATCCACTAGTATGGAGAGTAATTACAAACGGATACCCATATAAAAGTATACAAAGTTTAGGATTAGCAGATGAAGATGAAGCGTATACAGCAACAAAACAAGCTGTGTATTGTGTTTTATATGATTATGATTTTTCAAGATTTATACCTGTAGGACAAGCAGGAGAAAGAACACTAAATGCAATGAAACAAATTGTTGCAAATGCGAGAAATTCACAATCTACAAAACCAAACAACAATATACAAATTAAAGAAATTACAGATTGGAAAGTTGATGAAACAGACCAAAAATATATTATAAAGAATTTTGAAATTTTTACAGAATGTAATTATAAAGATTTAAAAATAGAAATAGTGGATAATAAAGAAAATCAAATAAAAATTAGTGAAATAAAAGATAATAAATTTTCTATAAAACTTCCAATAAATTTATTAGAAAAAGATGATGAGATTGAAATAAAAGCTTCAGCACAACTAGAAACAAATCCTGTGCTATACGGAAACTCAAATAATAGTACATATCAAAATTATGCTATCACAGGAGAAATATATGAAGGTGGGTACGGAAGCAAAAGAGTACAATACAATAAAAATACTACACATTTAAAAATAATAAAAAAAGATGATAAAGATGGAAAAATATTAAAAGGAGTAAAATTTAATATATTAAATGACAAAGGAGAAATAAAGTATAGCAATTTAGAAACAAACGATAAAGGAGAAATTGATATTGAAGGAATGTTACCAGGAAAATATTATATAGAGGAAGTAAGTACGATAGATGGATATAAATTATTAGAAAATAAAATTGAATTTGAAATTGCTCTAAATGAAGAATTGAGTATAAGTATAACAAATAATAAGGAAGAAATAACTCCTAAAAAAGAAAAAAGTTATTCTGAAAGAATAACAAAATTACCTGTTACGGGCATGTAAAAATAAAATGAGGGAGCCCCTCAAACTGGTCAAAATATCAACCAGATTGAGGGGCTTAGAACAATGAGATTATGATACGGAACTTTCGCGGATCATACGATCCACTTCTGCCTGAAGGCGTTCCTCGTTGATATAGAGAACCAGCTTATTTGCTGTGATTCTCGCATGCTCATACGAAGCTCCTTTAGCACGTTCCTCTTCATACAACCATTTTCGGCAGTAGTCGAGGACATTCAAATCCTCACCAAAGCAGATATGGTTGTACTCTTTGGTTTTCACCTTTGAGCAATCTTGGTGACCAATTAAAAGCCGTTCAGCTTTCTTTTCGATCACATGTCTCTCATGATCTGACAATGTTGTTGCGTTAATTGTTCTTTTAGTCATAAGACTACCTCCTATTATATTTTGCTTAACAACGGTTACAAATATATTGTAGCACAAATGAAACAAAAAAGCAATATTATGTAAATAAAAAAGAAATGCCCCCGCAAAAGCGGGGGCAGAGTAGTTATACTACTCAAAACGGAGACCGCACATAAACGCAATTAGGTTTAATTGCTGTGCGCTGCTGCTGAGTATCGGAACTACATGCTAGTAATTTAAGACAACTTTCGTATACTGGGCTAACAGCCACAAAGTTTACTCCGAACTGCCTAATAGCATCTCGAATACTTGTAGCATAACAGCCCTGTTCAATCTGCATCCTTACGCAACTTTCCGATAATGCTCTTCCTGTGATCATTTGACACAACCTCCTAAATAATGTAAAGCCAACAAGCTACAATATCATTATAGCACGAATTGACATAAAACGCAAATAAATTGACATAATGTCCCAGTGGGTGTATAATAACAATATCGTAACTTAGAAACAACATCTCTAAAAGGAGGTACAGCTATGCAGAAAACTAAATATGATACTAAAGATGTTGGAAAACTTATCAAGATTGATGAGAGTACAGCTCGGGAATTCATTGAAGGAGATGTACCAGTAATTATCCGAGTACGCCCCAGAGAGTTCCAGAAAGTTGACAATATCAAAGATCTTGAACAGTTAAAAAGGTTAAAGGAGATGGATATATATGATATGTTACAGTATTATCTCGAATAAACCTAAAGGAGGCAAATATCATTATTGCCTCCTTAATTTTTTATATTATGATAAAAATACATTTTTCAAACTAATTAATATATCAAAATTTTAAGAAAATAATTATTATTGTATTCCAAGAATATTTTTAGCTCTAATTAAGTCTTCATTATTTGCTGTTCGAACACCATCTAAAGGATATTTATAACCAAGCTTTTCCCATTTAAATTTTCCCAGATCATGATAGGGAAGAAGTTCAATTTTTTCAACATTAGAAAGAGTTGAAATAAATTTCTTAAGTTCGATTAAATCATTTTCATCATCGGTATATCCAGGAACTAAAACTTGTCTTATCCAAACAGGAATAGAATGTTCTGATAAATATTTAGCAAATGCAAGATTATTTTTATTAGATAATCCTGTCAAAGTTTTAGCTTTTTCGTCATTAATATGTTTTATATCAAGTAAAACTAAATCAGTACATGCAAGCAAATTTTCTATATCTTGAGTAATAGGTAAACTACCAGCAGTATCCAAACAAGTATGAATATTCAAATCTTTTAATTTCTTAAATAATGTAGTAACGAACTTAGCTTGTAATAATGGTTCTCCGCCAGAAACAGTAACTCCTCCATTAGAAGAACGAATATAAGGAAGATATCTTTTTATTTCAGAAACTAAATCATCAACATTAGTTTCATTACCAGCATTTACTTCCCAAGTATCTCTATTATGACAATATAAACATTTTAGAAGACAGCCTTGCAAAAATACAACAAATCTTATTCCAGGACCATCAACAGTTCCAAAAGTTTCAATTGAATGTACTTTACCTAAATTATTTTCCATATATAAATTATATCCCTTTCCAACGAAAATAAACAAAAACATTATAGCAAAAAGAAATCTAAAATACAACTAGCAGAAATATAGCAGAATTTTCAATGTGACTGTGACATATCTATTTTAAACATATACAGAAGTATAGCAGAATTCTCTTCAGTTAGGTTTTATATTTATGAGCATAATTTAATAAAATTACTAAATGCAATAAAAAACAGACTTAATATAAATTAAGCCTGTTTTAAAATCATAACAATTAAAAACGTTCATGAATTGTACGATTAATAACATCTAATTGTTGTTCTCTAGTTAATTTAGTAAATTTAACTGCATAACCAGAAACACGAATTGTAAGTTGAGGATATTTTTCTGGATGATCCATAGCGTCTAATAATAAATCTCTATTAAATACGTTAACATTAATATGATGACTTAATTGAACAAAATATCCATCAAGTAAAGAAATTAAATTGTTAACTTTATCATCCATAGATTTTCCAAGTGTATCAGGTGTAATAGCGAATGTATAAGAAATACCATCTTCTGAATATTTGTATGGAAGTTTAGCTATAGTATTTAAAACAGCTAAAGCACCATTTTCATCTCTACCATGTAGAGGGTTAGCACCAGGTCCGAATGGAGCACCAGCTTTTCTTCCATCAGGAGTATTTCCTGTATATTTACCATAAACAACATTTGAAGTGATTGTTAATATTGACATTGTAGGTTTTGAATTTCTGTAAGTAGGTTGTTTTTTCAATTTTGTCATAAATGATTTGATAACATCAACTGCTATTGAGTCAACTCTATCATCATCATTACCGTATTTAGGGAAGTCACCTTCTATTTCATAATCAACAACTAAACCTTCTTCATTTCTAATTGGTTTAACTTTTGCATATTTGATAGCAGATAATGAATCTGCAACAACAGATAAACCAGCTATACCACAAGCCATAGTTCTTAAAATATCTTTATCATGTAAAGCCATTTCAATAGCTTCATAAGAATATTTATCATGCATGTAATGAATAATATTCAATGCATCAATATAAGTTTTAGCAACCCAATCCATCATAACATCGAATTTTTCCATAACTTCGTTATAGTCTAAGTATTCTGAAGTAATAGGTTGATATTTAGGTCCAACTTGTTTTCCTGACATTTCATCTCTACCGCCATTAATAGCGTAAAGTAAAGTTTTAGCAAGGTTAGCACGAGCACCAAAGAATTGCATTTGTTTACCAATTCTCATAGCAGAAACACAACAAGCGATTCCATAATCATCACCCCAGAAATCTCTCATTAAATCATCATTTTCATATTGGATAGAACTTGTTTCTATAGATAATTTTGTTGTAAATTTCTTGAATCCTTCTGGTAAACGAGTAGACCATAAAACAGTTAAGTTTGGCTCTGGTGAAGAACCTAATGTGTTTAATGTGTGTAAAACTCTGAATGAATTTTTTGTAACAAGAGTTCTACCATCAATACCCATACCACCAATTGATTCAGTTACCCAAACAGGGTCACCACTAAATAATTCATTATATTCAGGTGTTCTTAAGAAACGAACAAGACGTAATTTCATTACAAAATGATCCATTAATTCTTGAGCTTCAGATTCAGTAATAACACCATTTCTTAAATCTCTTTCAATATAGATATCTAAGAAAGTAGAAGTTCTACCAATACTCATAGCTGCACCATTTTGGTCTTTTATAGCTGCTAAGTATCCAAAATATAACCATTGGATAGCTTCTTGAGCATTTTTAGCAGGTCTAGAAATATCATATCCATATTTTTGAGCCATGATTTTTAAATCATTTAATGCTTTTATTTGATCGCTAAGTTCTTCTCTGTCACGAATAATTTCTTCAGTGAAAGATGTTGATGTACAATTAGCGAAATCTTTCTTTCTTTCTTCGATTAAGAAGTCAACACCATAAAGTGCAACTCTTCTGTAATCACCAATAATTCTTCCACGACCATATCCATCAGGAAGACCTGTTATAACATGAGAGCTTCTTGCAGCTCTAATTTCAGGAGTATATACAGAAAAAACGCCATCATTATGAGTTTTTCTGTAATTGTGATAAATATCTTCCAATTTATCTGAAACTTTGTCATTGTAAGCTTCACAAGATTTTTCTACTATACGAATTCCGCCATTAGGCATTAAAGCTCTTTTTAAAGGAGCATCAGTTTGAAGACCAACGATTTTTTCATAATCTTTATCAATATATCCTGCCTCATGACTAGTAATTGTAGATGCAATATCATTAGAAATTGCAAGAACACCGCCATTTTCAGTTTCTTTTTTGTACAAGTCTAAAACTTCATTCCAAAGTTTTTTTGTACTTTCAGTAGCTTCAGCAAGGAAAGAATCATCACCCTCATAAGGAGTGTAATTTTTTTGGATAAAATCACGAACGTCGATTTCTTTTTCCCAATCACCTTTAGTAAAGCCATTCCATTCATCAAACTTCATAAATCTACCTCCATATTTTATGATTATTTTATTATCATATATAATATATTTTGGCCATAAAAGATAAACTTTTATACACCGAAGAAAGTATAACATAAAAGATTTCAAGATACAACAAGCCTAGACAAAATGTAACATAAATATAGTAAAAAATTCTATTGAAAAAATTATTTATATGATATAAAATAATTAACATGAATGAAATAATCAGAAAGGGATGAAGTAATATGGACAAACATAAAATCGCAACAAAAATAATTGCAATATTTATGATAGTAGCAATGTTAATTGCAACAGCAAGCACTTTATTATATTTTATATTTGCAAAATAGAAAGGTTATATATGGAAGGATTTAAAGGTTTTAAATTAGATGTTACAAACTTCTATGAAACCAATATAGTTAGCTATATTGAGAATTTACAAGAACATCCTTTAGATTTATTTATGCTAATATTAGATTTACTAATAGTTGGATTTTTAGTTGTAAAATTATTTAAGTCAATCAGGCACACAAGAGCTAGTCAGTTAGCAAAAGGTATTATGATATTAATAATTATCACATGGCTATCAGGTTTACTACATTTATATGTATTTAACGCTATAATGACAGCAATAATGAACTGGGGAGTTTTAGCATTAATGATAATATTCCAGCCAGAGTTGAGAAGAGGACTTGAACAATTAGGAACAAATCAATTTAGTAAACTTATAGGAATAGATAAGAGTATAGAAGTTAAAACAAAAGAAAATATTTATAGAATTGTAATTGCAGCAACTGAGCTTTCAAAAACAAGAACAGGAGCTTTAATTGTAATTGAAAGAGACATTAAATTAAATGATATAATTGACACAGGTATTGCAATGGACTCAGAAATATCACCACAATTGCTTGTAAACATATTTACACCAAGAACACCACTTCACGATGGTGCTGTAGTAATAAGTGATAACAAAATAGCAGCAGCTTCATGCATGTTGCCATTAGCAGATGATAAAGATATAGCTAGAGAATTAGGAACAAGACATAGAGCAGCAATTGGAATATCAAAAGAAACTGATTGTGTAGCTGTAGTTGTATCAGAAGAAACTGGAAAAATTTCAATAGCAAAAGAAGGTACATTAATAGCTGATGTAAAAGAGGAAACTCTAAAGAAAATACTAATAAAATACTTAATTACAATTAAAGATATTGAACAAGAAAAAAATGAGAAAATAAAAAGATTTAAGAAACTTTATAAAAAAGACGAAGAATAAAAAGCAAACTCAAATTATTAGAAAGATAATTTAATAATTTGAGTTTTTTATTTGTTATCGAAAGTTATAAATTTATAAACAGCTTCTGCGAAACCACCAGCAGAAACATCATTATGTGTAACATATTTTGCTACATCTTTTAATTCAGAATATGCATTAGCAACAGCAACGCCAACACCAGATTTTTTTACCATATCAACATCATTCAAATTATCACCAATTGCCATAATTTCATCATTAGATATAGAAAGATATTTTCCTAAAATGTCCAAGGCATTACTTTTGCTTGTATTAGTAGGAACGATAGATAAATATTCATATTCTTTATTTAGAATTTTATCTTTATATTGTCCAAATTTAGAAATTTTAGAAATTGAAACATTTGATGCTTTTGATATTTCTTCTTTAACGTTTTGTAATGAAGAATAACCAGATATAACAAATTGATATATAGGTAATTCATTTTTTATGATATAGTCTAAAACATTTTCTGTAATTATAAATTCAAATCCAGGAAACTTCTGCAATTTAAAATTCCTTGAGTCAAGAAACTCTAAACGTTCAGTTATAAGTTGATTATCACTGTAAGCATGAACATGTAAATGGAATTTCTTTGCAACTTCAAAACAGTATTTTAAGTCAGAATAGTCTAATGAACTTTTAAAAATAGGTGTTCCTGTTTTTAAATTGTATATTTGAGAACCATTACTAAAAATTCCATAAGTTGCATTACATTTTTCACATAAGTTTTTACTAACAGAATATGACTTACCAGTACAAATAGCAAAATTAATATTATTGTTATTCATCATATCAATAGCATCTAAATTAGATTTGTTAATATAATTGCTTTCACTGATAATAGTGCCATCAAGGTCACTTGCTACTAGTTTAATAGACATATACATTAGTCTCCTAAAATTTTTTTTCATTATACAACAGAAAGAAGAGTAAATCAAATTTTTTAATAGATCGATAGAAAAATATAGAATAAACACATGATTCAATTAATAATTACACAGTACTGGCTATAATTTAAAATAAAAGAAATATAATCGTGTTACAAATAATATAGGTTTAAAATAGATATGTCGCAGTCACATTGAAAATAATATAGGTTTAAAATAGATATGTCACACTTACATTGAAAATAAAATATTGAAAGAAAAGTATTAAAATGGTATAATACAGATTAGCGTAAGAATATAAAGTAAATAAAATCATAATAAAAAGGAAAACAGTTATGAGAAATATTAAACTAATAATAGAATATGATGGAAAAGGATTTAATGGCTGGCAAAAACAACCAGACAAATTAAATATCCAAGGAGAAATCGAAAAAGCAATAGAAGAAATAACTGGAGAAAAAGTTGATTTAACAGCTTCAGGAAGAACTGATGCTGGAGTGCACAGCCTTGGACAGACAGCTAATTTTAAAACTGAATCTAAAATTCCAATAGAGAAATTTGCTAAAGCTATTAATTCTAGATTGAAAAAAAGTGTTGTAATAAAATCAGCAGAAGAAGTTGATGAAAGATTTCATAGTAGATATTCTGTAAAATCAAAAACATACAGATACATAATTAATAATTCTGAAAATGGAACAGCAATATATAGAGGATTAGAGTATCATGTGCCAATGAAATTGGACTATGAAAAAATGAATGAAGCAATCAAATACTTTATTGGAGAACATGATTTTAAAGCTTTTAAAGCAAGTGGAACAAGTAGTAAAAGCAGTGTTAGAACAATATTAGATGGTAGTGTTAGAAAAGAAGGCGAAAGAATAATAATAGAAATTACGGGAACAGGATTTTTATATAATATGGTAAGAATAATATCTGGAACACTTTTAGAAGTTGGTTTAGGAAAAATAAAACCAGAAGAAATTACAGATATTATAAATTCTCAAGACAGAACTAAAGCTGGAAAAACATTGCCAGCACACGGATTATATTTATTAGAAGTAAATTATTAATCTAAAACATGAACATAAAATAAAAAGATAGAATAATATATAGCAAAAAAAGGAGAATGGTATGAATAATATTTTATTATTATATTTTGCACTTCCTGTCGCTATAGCAATTCTATCAATTATATTTGAAACTTTAATAAACTGCCCTATAAAAATTGCGGGTATAACTTTTTCGATATTATTGATTTTTACGTTTGCAGTTGCAGATGAGACATTTTTAATATTTACAATACTATATACTATTTTATCATATGTAGTTGCATGGATTACAAAGCAATGGGCAAGAAGCCAATCGCAGGGAAGTACATTAGAAGAATTATTACAAGAGTCAAATTTAAATAATGGTTGTGGTTGTAACAATAGAAGAAGATTTTTTTAATACATAGGAGTGGAAAATGAGATTAGATAAATTTTTGAAAATGAGTAGAGTAATAAAAAGAAGAACAGTAGCAAATGAAGTTGCAGATAATGGGAGAGTAAGTGTAAATGGAAAAATAGTAAAGCCAAGTTATGATGTAAAAGTTGGAGATATTATTGAAATACAGTTTGGAGATAAAATCTCAAGATTTGAAATTGTAAACATACCAAAAGTTCAAGAAAAGAACTTAGAAGAAACTATAAAATTATTATAGAAAAAACATTATAAAGCACAAATAGCATCTCAAATGATAGATAAGGTTCTAACATTTTGAGATGTTTTTTTCTGTGGAAAATCAATAAAACAACAGAAAAAAAGAATAAAAACCATCTTTGACATTTTTATGTAAACGTGATAAAATATAAAATGTGAATAATATTTGCAGAAAGTCAATAGTTCATACTGAAGATGACTTTATGTACTAATTATTCTCTGTAACTGTAAACCATTAAGCAAAAGTACGAAGGAGGAAAAACAATGTGTGAATTAATGGTTAACAAAGGAAGCAATTTTAAAAGCGAAATTGAGGGAAGAGTTGAGAAATATCAAGATAGTCTTAAAGTAAAAAAAGCTTTAGACAGTCTCTCTATTCCGAGCGAGTCAATTGATGCTATAAAGGCTCAGCAGGCGGGTACCTGTAAATACAATTTAGGTGCCATTTTAGGAATGCTGAAAGCATTCAATGATACGCTGCCACAGGAGGTCGCTGCAATGCAGCGTATTAATGGCGTACCATTGGATATGATGATCAAGTTTAAGATTGATCATATTGTCAGAGAAGAGCGGAAGAAGAATCGTCCAGTTGAAATGACGTCAGAGACATCATATATGCCGAAATATCGCAGACTTTCAGAAATGATCTGCGGATATGGATATAATATGTACTTTGACGAAGGAAGATTCAAAGAGTTTTTCCCAGGAGTGCATACAATTGTCCTTGGATTTGCGGAAGCCTATTCCGAATATTTTCATGGAAAAGCATCTAAGCTGGGAATTAAGACTGTAACGACTAGTCCGAAAACTCAGGATATCTGGAAAAACTGGATGTATTTTTTGGATCCAAAAAGTACAGAGTACAGTTTGGAAGGACGTTATCTATATATGTACCATGGAGGTTGGAACTGCAGTGGAAATCCGAATATTCCAGGCAAAGACAATCAGAAAGTGGTAAATGTAGGAACGTATGAAGCATTAAGAGCGAAAACTTCAAAAGAGTTTGAAGAAATCCAGTTCGATTTCAGCTTCTAAAGTTACAGAATACCAGTACAAAGCTGAAGGAATGCGAAAGCATTCCTTCAGTTCTTTTTTATATTATAAGAAAGTTTTCCAAACTTCCTATAATATAAATACTTTGCAAATTTCGCACGCGAACAAAGACACGGACTTTAAAAAGTTTTAATAAGTGCAAATATTATTAATGTCCGCTTTGGTTCTTAGATAAATCAATTGTTATGCAGAGAGTAAAAGTTTGAAAATAAATAGCTTAGTAGATGATTTATAATATTAAGCTATATAAGAGTAGTTTATATTGAAAAATAACATAAAATGTGATATAAAATCAGTATGAAAAAAGGAGAGAAAGATGGCTGATTTTGTACATTTACACGTCCACAGTGAATACAGTTTACTAGATGGAATGAGTAGAATTAAAGACTTACCAGTAAGAGCGAAAGAATTAGGAATGAAAGCAATTGCACTAACAGACCATGGTGTCATGTATGGTGCAGTTGATTTTTATAAAGAATGTAAGAAGAATGATATCAAACCAATCATTGGATGTGAAGTTTATGTTGCACCAAGAAGTAGGTTTGAAAAAGAAGCTGGAAGAGACAGTGGATACAATCACTTAATTCTACTAGCTAAAAACAAAGAAGGATATCAAAACTTATCAAAACTTGTGTCATTATCATTCGTGGAAGGCTTTTATTATAAGCCACGTATAGATTTAGAAATTCTTGAAAAATATAGTGAAGGCTTAATTTGCTTAAGTGCATGTCTAGCAGGGAGCTTAAGCCAAGCGCTTATTCAAGATGATATGCAAAAAGCTGAAGAGATTGCATTATGGCATAAAAGAGTATTTAAAGATGATTATTATATAGAAATTCAACATAATGGATTGAGACAGCAGATTATGATAAATCAAAAACTAATCCAATTGGCTAGAAAACTTGATATTCCATTAGTTGCAACGAATGATGCTCATTATCTAAAAAAAGAAGATAGCTATTTTCATGAAGTATTATTGTGTATTCAAACTGGAAAAAGAATGTCAGATGAAGATAGAATGAGGTTTGAAACACAAGAATTTTATATAAAATCACCTGAAGAAATGGCAGATTATTTTTCTGAATTTCCAGATGCAATAGAAAATACAGTGAAAATTGCAGAAAAATGTAATTATGATTTTGAATTTGGAGTAACAAAGTTACCGAATTACGATGTACCAGAAGAATATGCAACACATTTAGATTATTTCAAGGACCTTTGTTACAAAGGAATAAAAAAGAGATATGGAGAAAACCCAGCAGAAGAAGTAATGTCACGATTAGAATATGAAATCTCAGTAATCGATAAAATGGGATATGTAGACTACTTCTTAATTGTATGGGATTATATAAATTATGCAAAATCAGTAGGAATCCCAGTTGGACCTGGCCGTGGTTCAGGAGCAGGTTCAATTGCAGCATATGCGATAGGTATAACAGATATTGATCCATTAAAATATGGATTACTTTTTGAAAGATTTTTAAATCCAGAAAGAGTAAGTATGCCAGATTTTGACGTTGACTTCTGTTATGAAAGACGTGGAGAAGTAATAGAATACGTTGAAAGAAAATATGGAAAAGACCATGTTTCACAGATTATAACATTTGGAACAATGGCTGCAAGAATGGTAATAAGAGACGTTGGAAGAGTTTTAGATTATCCATATTCTGAAACAGATAAACTAGCAAAAATGATACCAATGGAAGTTCATATAACAATTCCAAAAGCACTAGAACAAAATAGAGAATTTAAGGAATTATATGAATCTAATCCAAGTGTAAAGCAATTAATAGATATAGCAATTAAATTAGAAGGACTACCACGTCAGGCATCAACACACGCTTGTGGAATAGTAATTACAAAAGATCCAGTAGATACGTATGTGCCGCTATATGTAAATGATGGAAATATATCAACACAATATACAATGAACTTGCTTGAAGAACTAGGTCTACTAAAAATGGACTTTTTAGGTTTAAGAACACTAACAGTAATTTCAGATACGGAAAAATTAGTCAAACAAAATCGTGGAATAGATGTGGAATATGACAAAGAAATGAATGATCCAAAAGTGTATAAACTATGGGCAAATGGAGAGAGCGTTGGAATATTTCAGTTTGAAAGTCAAGGAATGACAAATTTTATGAAAGAGCTAAAACCAGACTGCTTAGAAGATATAATTGCCGGAGTTTCATTATATAGACCTGGACCAATGGATCAAATTCCAAGATATATCAAGGGAAAACAAAATCCAGGACATAATGTTTACACTCATCCTGCATTAGAGCCAATTTTAAATGTAACTTATGGCTGTATGGTATATCAAGAACAAGTAATGCAGATAGTTAGAGAACTAGCTGGATATTCTCTTGGAAGAGCTGACTTAGTAAGAAGAGCAATGGGAAAAAAGAAATTAGACGTAATGGCAAAAGAAAGAGAATATTTTATAAATGGGCAAGTCGATGAGAACGGAAATGTATTAGTGCCAGGTTGTGTAAGAAATGGTATTGATAAAGAATCCGCTAATAAAATATTTGATGAAATGGCTGAATTTGCAAAATATGCTTTTAACAAATCACATGCAGCAGCATATTCTGTAGTTTCATACCGAACAGCATATTTGAAAACATATTATCCAGCTGAATTCATGGCAGCAACATTAAATAGTTTTTTAGGAAATTTAGATAAAGTACCAGTATATATCTATGAATGTAAAAGATTAAATATAGAAATTTTAAAACCAGATATAAATAAAAGTTTTACAAAATTTACAGTACAAGATAACAAAATAAGATTTGGATTAGGAAGTATAAAAAACGTTGGTGTATCCGCAATAGAAACAGTTATTGCCGAAAGAATTAAAAATGGAGAATTCAAATCATTTACAGATTTTTGCGAGAGGATACAAAGTGGAACAGTAAACAAAAAGTGTATAGAATGTTTGATTAAAGCGGGTTGTTTTGATTCAATGAGCCAAACCAGAGCCACTTTATTGGCATCTTTTGAAAAAATAATGGATACAATAAATAATCAAGGAAGAAATTCACTTGCAAATCAAGTAACAATGTTTGATATAGTTGAACCAGAAGAAACAGTAAAATACCAATATACAGTATTAAAAGAACTTGACGAAAGAGAATTGTTATCACAAGAAAAAGAAATGCTTGGAATTTATGTATCAGGACATCCCTTAGAAAAATTAAGAGAAGCGATAAGCAATCAAACAAACATTACTTCTATACAAATAAAAGATTTGAATGAAGAAAATTCAGGAAACTTTAAGGACGGTCAAACAGTAAAATATGCAGGAACGATAACTGGAATAAAGAAAAAATATACAAAAAGAAATACAATAATGGCTTTCGTTACAGTTGAAGATTTATATGGAAGTGCAGAACTTGTTGTGTTTGATAGTGTTTATTCAAGATGTGATAGTATATTAATAGATGAAAACGTAATTTTAGTAGAGGGAAGACTAAGCATCAAAGAAGATGAAGAAGCTAGAATTATCGTTCAAAATATAAAAGAATTTTCGGAAAATGACAGTGCCAATAATTCAAACGGAAGAAAAACAAAAATGATAATAGATATAACAGAACTAACAAGTAATCAAAAAGAAAGATTAAAAGGCGCCATAAAATTTTTCTCAGGAGATAAAGTAAATATGAGATTAAGCATAATAGAAAAAACACAAGAAAAACCATGTGGAGCAATATTCTTAACAGAAGAAACATTAGAGCAGTTTAAAGAAATAGTTGGAGAGGAAAATATTTTGCTTAAATAACAAATGCGCTCTAAGATTGAATTATAATACAAAAGATGTTAAAATATAAAAGGTTTTATAATTGACTAAAGTCAATGAAGGAGAAAAAAGAAATGGCAGGATATGTAATCCATTTAGCAGTAGCTAAAGAATATTTAAGAAATTTTAGAATAAAAGATGAAAAAGAGTTTTTAAGAGGAATAATTGCCCCAGATTTGCTTTCACATGGAGATAAAACAACAACTCATTATAGTGAACATGGTGGATCAGGTGTAAATCTCAAGGAATTCTTAAAGCATAATTCAATTAGTACAGAATATATGCAAGGATACTTTTTACATTTGGTAACAGATTATTTATTCTATGATACATATTTTCCAAACACTATTAACGAAACAAGACAATATAATGATTACGATATATTGAATAAAGAATTAATTGAAGAATATAACATAGATATTCCAGAAGACATCAAAGATGTTGTTCAATTTAAAACAGGAGAATTAGAATTACTTGATAGAGAAAAAATAGATCAAATGATACAAGAAATTTCAAAAAAATCATTATCTGAATATAAAAAAGAAGCTATGAAAACTGAGAAAGTAACAACTAACTTAGATGAAAATGAAATGGTTACAATGAATGAAAGCAAAAAAGACAAAATAAAACTTGCAATAGCAATTATAGCTATGTGTTTTGTTATGCTATTTTTCGTAAATCAAAAACAAGGATTTCATTGTGATGAAATATTTTCATATGGTTCTTCAAATAGTGCATATGAAAATGTTTTTTGGTCATATCGTGATAAAACACCTATGCACAAATTCATGGAAGCCAAGATATTTCAAGACGGAAATATTTTCGATTGGATAGGAAGAATCAAATATTATTTTGTAGACCATGTAGATGAAAAAGATGAATTTATAGCTGAAAAAATGGCAGAAGAGAAAATGATATGGAGAACACGTGAAGAAGCGATAGACTATTTAGAAGCAAAAGATAACAGATTTAATTATGCATCTGTTTATTATAATCAAATTCAAGATGTGCATCCGCCATTGTTTTATTTTTTAGTACATACAGTGTCATCAATATTTAATAACACATTTTCAAAATATATAATATTCTTTATAAATTTATCATTTTTCATAGGAACATGTATATTAATATGGAAAATATTAAATTTAATACGGAAGAAAATCAATATCAATATTAGCAGTATTATTATATGGTTTAAGTATAGGTGGAATATCAACAATGATGTTCCAAAGAATGTATATGATGCTTACATTTTTTACAACAGCATTTTTATATTTGAACTTATTCATAGTAAAAAGCGAATATAAGGTTAATAAGAAAACGCAAATACTGCTTGCGATAACTGCAATATTAGGATTTTTGACTCAATACTTTTTTGCTATATATGCGGCGTTAGTAGCAATAGTAATGATAGTATTATTTATAAAAAATAAAGAAACAAAGGAATTGTTTAAATATATAAGAACTCTAATAATATCAGCAATAATAGGAATTGCTTTATTCCCATTTTCAATAGACCATATGTTAAATTCTGATAGAAAAATAGGTGGATTCCAGTCAACAAATTATGCAGACAGAGTATTAACATATTTTAATATGATATTAAGATATTTCGGAAGTAAATGGGAAATAATGCTAGCACTATTTGCGATAGCATTACTTGCAATATTAATAAAGAGAAAAACAGAAAGAGGAATAACAGCAGTAATAATTTTCCCAACAATTATATACATAATGTTAGTTGCTAAATTAGCAGAATTCTTAGAGTTAAGATATGTGATGAATATATTACCAATTGTGGCAATAATGATAATGATGGCAATTGGATCAATTTTTGAAAACAAAAAATATAATATAATGCTTGCAACAGTAGCCCTAATATTATTGGTTGGCTATGGATTCTTAACAGAAAAACCATTATATCTATACAAAGATTATAATAAGTACATTGATATATCAAAAAAATATAGTGATGACGATTTAGTATATGTTGGATATACATTTTTTAATCATATACAAAGTTTGCCTGAATTTACAAACTACAAAAAAACATTTATGATTTATAATGATCAAACAAATAGATTAAAAGATGACGAAGAATTATCGGATAAGAATGAATTCATATTAAGTGTACATAGAAATATGGAACCAGAAAAAGTAGTAAGTGAGGTATTAGAATATACAGGTTTCTCAAACTATGAACTTATATATGAAGGGGATCAAGAAATTAATCAAGTAATTTATAGAATATATAGATAATTTTGACAAAGTAAAAAAATATGCTATAATTATAATATAAAATGAAAAGCAATGAAGAAAAGGAGTACATTTATTAAATTTATTACAGAGAAAAGAAGAATTGCTGAGACTTCTTATAAAAAATAAATGGAAGGTAGTTTCTGAGTTGATATGATGAGAAATTTAAAATAGTCATATCCGTGTAAGATACGTTAAAATCTAATGAGAAAATAAAGAAATTTATTTTAAATAAAGGTGGTACCGCGAAGATATGTCGCCCTTGCATTTTAGCAAGGGCGATTTTTGATATTATATTAAAAGTTTATAATATCTATTGCTGTGCAAAGGAGGAAAAATGTTAGAAATTAGTGCAAAACCAGAAGGAGCAGAATTAACAAGTATCAAAAAAGATGGAATTGAAAAACTTCATGATGGAAAAGAATTTTGGAATAGACAAAGTCCAATTTTGTTTCCAATAGTAGGAAAATTAAAAGATAATAAGGCAATAATTGATGATAAAGTATGTGAAATGGGACAACATGGATTTGCTAGAGATATGAAGTTTGAAATCGTAAAAGATGAACCAAACACAAAGGAATATGCTTTAATTTCAAATGAAGAAACTTTAAAGAAATATCCATATCAGTTTAAACTTATAGTCAAATATCAAGTAAAAGATAATACATTAACTGTTTCATATGAAGTTGAAAACAAGGATAATAAAAATATCTTTTTTGGAATAGGAGCACATCCAGCTTTTAAATGTGACTATTCTACAGAAAAATATTATCTAGAATTTGAAAAAGAAGAAAGTGAAATAGGAATTTTACAATTAGAAGAAGGACTTATAAGCAAAGCTAGATTAAAAGAAGAAGTAATAGATGACAATAAAATATACCTAACAAAAGATATATTTGAAAAAGATGCAATAATAATGCAAAATATTCAGTCTAATAAAATATATTTAAAAGAAAAAGACAAAGAAGAACCAATTCTAGAATTTGACTTTACAGGATTTCCATATCTAGCAATTTGGTCAAAAAAGGGAGCTCCATTCGTCTGTATAGAACCTTGGTATAATACAGCAGATTATAAAGAATCAACAGGAATATTTGAAGAAAAGCAAAAAATAATTGGATTAAATCCAAAAGAGAAGTTTAAATGTAAATACAAAATCAAATTCTTCTAAAAAGAGTATATTATACATAGCAAAATACAATGTTTCAAAATTTAAAAGAAAGGGATTAATCAATTAAATAGATTAATATTTCTATATATTTGATTATGAAAAATTTGAAATGAAAATAAAAAAGTTACACATACTAACGATTATTGCTGGAATTATATTTGTAAATATAGGAATATTCCATTCAAATGTATGGTTTGATGAATGTTATTCAGTTGGAATGGCAAGTAAAACATTCGTTGAAATATGGAATATAGGCGGACATGACGTACATCCGGTTTTATATTATTGGGCACTGCATATTATTTATCTATTAACTAATGGATCGATTATGGCATATAGAATATTCTCTAGCATCCCAATAATAATATTAGGTATTTTAGGATATACACACATTAGAAAAGATTTTGGAGAAAAGACAGGACTACTATTTACATTTTTAGCATATTTTTCACCAATGTCAGCAACATTTGCAAATGAAATTAGAATGTACAGCTGGGCACTATTACTAGTTACAGTTTTAGCAACATATGCATGGCGATTAGCACACGAAGAAAAACTACATTATTACATAATTTTCTTTTTAAGCAGCTTGCGGAAGTATTTATATACATTATTATGGACTTATGGCAGCTGGATTAATAAATCTAATTTTATTAGTATACTTAGTAAAGAATAAGAAAAAAGAAGTGTATATAAAACAAATAATATTAGGAATAATCCAAGGACTATTATATTTACCATGGATAATTTATTTTTCATCACAATTAAAATCAATGCATGATAATGGATTTTGGATTAGCTTAGGACCAGAAACAATAATCCAGATAGGAAGCTTGTTATTTTCCGGAAGTTTATATGCATGGATAGGATTTATAATTTCACTTTTTGTATATGGATATTTAATATACTTAATAAGAAAAGAAGAAAAAGAAAATATAAAGCCTGTAAGATATGCATTATTAGTAATAGTTTTACTAATACTTGCATCATTAATAATGTCAGTAATATTATGGTCACCAATTTTATATTATAGATACTTAACAGTAGTAGCTGGACTTATGATTTTTGCTATTTCATATATGTTCGCAAAATCAGCTAAACCATGTATATTATACACATTTATAGCTATAACAATTCTAACAACAATACCAAGTAATATAATAATGATAAGCCATAACTATGATAAATCAAATAATGAACCAATAGATTTTATAAAAAATAACATACAAGAAAATGATGTAATAGTATATCCAGGAATAGGAACAGGAGCAATAATGGCTGCAAAATTTCCTCAATATAAACAATATTTTTATAATGCTGAAGATTGGGGAGTTGAAGAAGCATACAAAGCATTTGGACCAGCAATGCAAACATATACAACAGATGATTTTCTAAATGATGAAGAATGTCAAGGAAGAATTTGGCTTGTATTAGATTTTTATAAAGTAGACTACTTTAATGAAAAATTCAATAATGATAATTATAGAGTATTAGCCAAAAAACAATACTTTACTAAATATAATAAAGAAAAAGCTCAAAACAAAGAGACAGAATATAATATTTATTTAATAGAAAAAATAAATCAATAAAGGAGAGAGAAAAAATGAATCACAAATTAAATGACAAGTTAAACCCAAAAGATTTTGAAGAAGAAATCTATAAAAGTTGGGAAGAAAGCGGAAACTTTAAACCTTCAAATGATAAAAGCAAAGAAACATATTGCATAATGATGCCACCACCAAACGTAACAGGAAAGCTACACATGGGACATGCATTAGATGACACAATACAAGACATATTAATAAGATTTAAAAGAATGCAAGGATATAGAACTTTATGGTTACCAGGTTCAGATCATGCTGCAATATCTACAGAGATGAAAGTAGTACAAAAATTAAATGCACAAGGAATAAAAAAATCAGATTTAGGAAGAGAGAAATTCTTAGAAGAAGCATGGGCGTGGACAAAAGAATATGGAGGAATAATCCAAAAACAACAACGTAAATTAGGATGTTCATGTGATTGGAGCAGAAATAGATTTACATTAGATGAAGGAATGTCAGAAGCGGTATTAGAGCAATTTGTAAGATTATATAATAAAGGACTAATTTACAAAGGAAAAAGAATGGTAAATTGGTGCACAAGTTGTAATACATCAATTTCAGATGCAGAAGTTGAATACAAAGAAGAACCATCACATCTATGGCATATAAGATATAAAATTGTTGGAGCTAATGATGAATATATAGAAGTTGCAACAACAAGACCAGAAACAATGCTTGGAGATACAGCAGTAGCAGTACATCCAGATGATGAAAGATATACACATTTGGTAGGTAAAAAATGTATATTACCAATTATGAACAAAGAAATACCAATAATAGCAGATGAGTTCGTTGAAAAAGAATTTGGAACAGGATGCGTTAAAATAACGCCAGCACACGATATGAATGACTATCAAGCAGGATTAAGACACAAGCTAGAAATAATAGAAGTATTTGATGAAAACTTCAAAATGGGTAACTTAGTTCCTGAATATAAAGGAATGGACTTATTAGAAGCAAGAAAGAAAATAGTTGAAAAACTAGAAAAAATTGGAGCATTAGTAAGAACAGAAGATTACACACATAATGTAGCAAAATGCGAAAGATGCAAAAATACAATAGAACCAAAAATTTCAGAGCAATGGTTCGTAAATATGAAAGAAATGGCTAAAAGAGCAGCAGATAGCGTAAGAAACGGAGAAACAAAATTCGTACCACAAAGATACGAAAAACAATATTTCCATTGGTTAGACAATATACAAGATTGGTGTATATCAAGACAGTTATGGTGGGGACATAGAATACCAGCATATTATTGCCAAGAATGTGGACATATAAATGTTGCAAAACACGCACCAGAAAAATGTGAGAAATGTGGAAGCACAAAATTAGCACAAGATGAAGATACACTAGACACATGGTTCAGTTCAGCATTATGGCCATTCTCAACACTTGGTTGGCCAAATACAGAAGCTGAAGACTACAAGGATTTCTATCCAACACAAACATTAGTAACGGGATTTGATATTATAACATTCTGGATATCAAGAATGATGACACAAGGACTTGAACTAACAAATCAAGTACCATTTAAAGATGTACTAGTACATGGAATTGTAAGAGATAATCAAGGTAGAAAAATGTCTAAAACATTAGGAAACGGAGTAGATCCATTAGATGTAATAGATCAATATGGAACAGACAGCTTGAGAATGTCTTTAATATTAGGAACAACACCAGGAAATGATATAAGATATAGTAGTGATAAAGTTGAAGCTGCAAGCAATTTTGCAAACAAACTATGGAATGCATCAAAATTCGTATTAATGCAATTAGAAGATATTGAAGAATTCAAAGAAAATGATATAACAGAATTAGATTTTTCAAAAATGATAGACATAGACAAATGGATAATTTCAAAGTTAAATACATTAGTAAAAGAAGTAACAGAAAATATAGAAAAATATGATCTTGGAGTTGCAGCACAAAAAATATATGACTTTACAAGAAATGATTTTTGCGATTGGTATATAGAAATAGTAAAACCTCGTTTATTCGATAAAGAAAATGAATCAAGATACACAGTACAATTCATATTAAACTATGTACTATGCACAAGTTTGAAATTATTACACCCATTCATGCCATTTATAACAGAAGAAATATATTCAAAACTATATCATAAAGAAGAAAGCATAATGATGACAAAATTCCCAGAATATAAAGAAGAATTAGATTTCAAAAAAGAAGAAGAGATGGCAACAGAAATGATGAATATAATAACAGAGATCAGAAACATAAGAAGTAAAATGAATGTTCATCCAAGCAAAAAAACAAAATTAATATTTGTGACAACAACAGCAAAAGAAGAGATTAAAAAATCAGAAGAATTCTTAGAGAAATTAGGATTCGCAAACAAAATAGAAATACAAGAAACGACAGAAAACATACCAGAAAATGCAGTAGCAATAATTTCTAAAAATATGGAAGTACACATTCCATTTGAAGAGTTAGTAGACATCGAAGAAGAGAAAAAAAGATTAGAAGGCGAAAAGAAAAGACTAGAATCTGAAGTACAAAGAGGAGAAAAAATGCTTTCAAATCCGGGCTTCATAAATAAAGCTCCAGAAGCTAAAATAAATGAAGAAAAAGGAAAATTGGCTAATTATAAAGAATTGTTAGCAAGTGTAATTGAAAAATTAGAGAAAATGAAATAAAATATGCTATTATAAACATACAATATGAATAGTTATTTGAAGTAGAGATTGTGCTGCTACACACCTAGTAATAGGTCAAAAGAAATGTCGGACAAGGCACACCGACCAAATAACAAACCAAAAGAGCTATGGAAACATAGCTCTTTTGATTTGCCTTAAAAATTAAATTGTACTGGTAAAAAGCATTCCTAAGTGTCGAAAAAGGTCGATGACTTCCCATATTTCGCCAAAGGAAAAAAATGGAAAGAAAAGAATATACAATATATAAAGTTCTAAAGGAGGGTCGTATGAAAATTGATTTCGACGAGAAGGACAAGCTCTTAAATTTAGAGATAGATGAAGAGATAGATCATCATAGAGCAGAAATATTAAGGAGGAATGCAGATTATGAAATTCAAAGACGTAATCCGAAAAGAGTTATACTTGATTTTAATAACGTTTATTTTATGGATAGTGCCGGAATCGGAATGGTAATAGGCAGATACAAAACTGCGTCAATGATTGGTGCAAAGATTGAAATGAAAAATGTAAAACCAAATATACGAAAAATATTTGACATGACAGGTGTGTTAAAAATAATTCCAATTGTAGAGGAGGAACACAAAAATGAAAAAACAGTATGACAATGAAATGAGACTAGAATTTTTAAGTAAATCTTGTAATGAATCATTTGCACGAATCACAGTTGCAGCATTTGTTGCTCAGTTAGATCCTACCATAGAAGAAATTTCTGATATAAAAACATCAGTATCTGAAATAGTTACTAATTCAATAATACATGCATATGATTCTAATGATGAGATTATAAAAATACATAGTTACATAATTGATAATTGCGTGATAATAGAAATTTCAGATACTGGTAAAGGAATAGAAGATGTTGAAATGGCAAGAAAGCCATTATATACATCAAAAGCAGAACTTGAAAGGTCTGGAATGGGCTTTACAATTGTTGAAAGTTTTATGGATGAACTTAAAGTTGAATCAATTGTAGGGTTAGGAACTAAAGTTACAATGAAAAAAATTATAAAAAAAGAACAAAATTTATTAGATTGTTAGGAGATATTAATTTTGTATGAAACTACAATAGAAGAAATCTTAGAAGCACAATCTGGGGATAAAGAGAAGTTAAATGATATTGTAGAAAAAAATTCAAGATTAATATGGAGTATAGTAAAAAGATTTAAAAATAGTAGGTACGAAACTGAAGATTTGTTTCAGATTGGTGCTTTAGGATTTATAAAATCAATCAAAAGATTTGATAAAGAATATAATGTGAAGCTGTCTACATTTGCTGTTCCATATATTATAGGAGAGTTGAAAAGGCATTTTAGAGACGATGGAATTGTAAAAGTTAGTAGAAGTTTAAAAGAATTGAATATGAAAATAGAGATGCTTAGAAAGCAGTATGAAAAAGAGGGAAAAGAATTAACAATTGAAAAAATAAAAGAAGAGTTAAAGGAATCAAAAGAAAATATTTTATTAGCATTGGAAGCAGAAAGAGAAGTTAAATCAATAGACGAAGATATGGATGATGGAAGCGAAAATATATTAATAAAACAAGTAAAAGTTGAAAGTTATGAAGATGAAACAATAAGAAAATTAGTATTAAAAGAAGAATTAAATAAATTAGAAGAAAAGGAAAGAAACATAATAGTATTAAGATATTTTTACAATAAAACTCAAAGTCAAATTGCTGAACAATATGGCATAAGTCAAGTACAGGTATCTAGGATAGAAAAGAAAATTTTATTGAAAATGAGAGAGAACATAAAGGAGAAATTGTGAAAAATATAATTGAAAAAATAAAAAAACACTATGTATTCTTTTTTTTATTTTCTAGTATAGGAGCTTTTGTAATATTACCAATGTGGCTAACGCAGAGCTTTGAAATAAATAAAAATACACAAAGAATAGAAATTAATGTTGAAAAACCAAGCTTAGATTTAGGTGTACAATATAAAAAAATAAATTTATTACATAATAATGAAAATGTTGTGGAAACATTAGAGTTAGAAGATTATTTGATAAATGTTGTGGCAGCAGAAATGCCAGTTGAGTATGAAGAAGAGGCTTTGAAAGCTCAAGCTACAGTAGCTAGAACATACACTTTATACCAAATTGAAAATGGTCATAAGCATGATAATGCAGATGTTTGTGACAGCAGTACATGTTGTCAGGCATGGATATCTAAGGAAAAAAGATATGAAAAATGGGGAGACAATCAAGATGAGAAATGGAGCAAATTAACAAATGCAGTATATTCAACTGCTGGTGAAGTCATAACATATGATGGAAAACCAATTGATGCTTTTTTTCACTCAAATAGTGGAGGAACAACAGAAATTCCTATAAATGTATGGGGCGGAAGTGATTTTCCATATTTGCAAGTTGTAGAAACTAGTGGTGAAGAGGAGTATAGTCAATATTATTCTGAAAAAGAATATACAAAAGCTGAAATAGAAAGCAGAATGAAGTCTGCTTACAGTGATTTTTCAATAGACTGGAATGAAGAGAACTGTATAGAAATTCTAGAATATACAGAAAGCTCTAGAATTAAAACTTTGAAAATAGGAAATAAAAATATTTCAGGTGTTGAAGCTCGAAAAATTTTTGAATTAAAGTCATCAAATTTCACATATGAAATATCAGAAAGTACAGTGAAATTTAAAGTAATAGGATATGGACATGGTGTTGGGTTAAGCCAAACAGGAAGTAATACATTGGCAAAAGAGGGAAAGAATTATAAAGAGATCATAGAGCATTTCTTTAAAAATATTGAAATAGAAAATATAAAAGATAAATAAATATAATCTTCTCTTTGTATAAATACATAAAATATGGAAATACTTGTAATAAATAAAATATAGGAGGAGAGTATGAACAGAGGAAAAAGATATAAATCTACTATGCTAGATAAAGAAAAAAGATTTTATATAATTGGTGTAGGCTTTTTAACTGTGTTAATAATTTTTATATTTGCATTATCAGGATATAAAGCCAAAAAAGAAGCTAATGCTAAGATAGCTCAGATAGAATCAGAGGAAAATTTTGATGCTACAATGGTCAGTTCAACAGAAGATAAAAGTATAAATGAAGTTGAAAATAAGGCTGAAGAAAAAATTGCAATAAATACATCAAATATTACTAATAATACAGTAAACCAGATAAAAGAAACTCCAACGCCAGAGGTAAAAGAAACACCTAAACCAGTAGAGTTACATTTTTCAGTACCATTAGAAGGAGAGATTGCAAAAGATTTTTCAGATTCTAATTTAACATATTCTGAAACATTGCAAGAATGGACTGTTCACTTAGGAGTTGATATAAAAGCTGAAAAAGGAAGTTCAGTATTAGCATCAGAAGCGGGAATTGTTGAATCTATAAAAAATGATCCAAGATATGGAATAACAGTAACAGTAGTTCACGAAAATGGATTCAAAACAATATACTCAAATTTACAAACAGCCGAATTTGTTTCTGAGGGACAAACAATAGAAAAAGGACAAATTATAGGATCAGTTGGAGATAATGCAGCCTTTGAAATTGCTGATGATCCACATCTACATTTTGAAATGACAAAAGATGGAACTAATGTAAATCCATCAACTTACTGGGAGAAATAAATATTAATAATATTTAAAGATAAAAATCTGATAGATATTTAATATTATAATAAAAAGCTCAAGAAATTAATCTTGAGCTTCTATTTTATTTTAATTAATAATTACTTAGATGTTTTAACTTTTTTTCTATTTAAAATTTTTATAAAAATGATTAAATAAACTAATCCAATTATCCAGCCACATAATACATCAGTTGCATAATGCACACCTAAGTATATTCGACTAATACCTATTAAGAAGATTATAGCAGAAAGCAGTGGAACAAATATGTTTTTTAATCTTTTATTTTTCATATATTTCATAATATAGTAAATAATTAATCCATAAAAAATCATTGACATCATAGAATGCCCACTTGGAAAACTGTAAGAATTTTCAACTGTCATAACTAATGTTTGAGTAGGACGTGGACGTCTAACAATAATTTTTATTAAATTATTTAATATAACACCAATTAAATTAGCAGATAAAAATGTAAGAAATATTTTTTTATTTTTCCACGAAATAACTGCAACAGATAAAATTCCAGAAACAATAACTAGTGAAGAACCAAGTGTTGTAATTAGTTTCATAATTGTAAGTATAGTATTGTTTACAGGAAAAATAGACATTATAAATTGATAAATGGGTAAATCAAAAAGTATCATATAGTCTCCCTTTCAAATAATATACAAAAATTATAGTATATTAAAAATTAAAAAGCAACATATGAGGTTGATTTTCAAAAAGATGCGTGGTACTATAAAGATGACTCGTAAACAAAGAGAAGAATAGGAGGTATTCATATGATTATAGAATTACCTGAGATGTTCTACAAAGCAGACGGAAAGAAATATGTACGGGTTAAAAATGGCATACTAGAGATTCGTGGATACTGGGACTTTGAGAAACTCATGGTACAGCTGGCGTATGAGATGAAAGGCAAATGTCAATGCTATTATTGCAGAAAAAGTGTAGATCCAAAGAAAATAACGATTGATCATTTATTTCCAAGCGATTTTGGGGGAATGTCAATTACAAATAATTTGGAACCAGCATGTCAGAAATGCAATAGCAGTAAGTCTAACATGAACCAATACGAATATGGCGTGTGGAGGACTATACGGGATGAAGAAGCTCAGAAAAGTTTCTATCATAGTGTAGTTGCCAAAAAGAAAAAGAGAAAGTTCAACGCTAAGGTAAAAAAAGGTTTCGATTTGCCTAAAAGCTGGGTTGAATATCGGAGGTTGGATAGTATCCAAAAAATCAGCAAAGTAAGCAATACCAATAGTAATAAGTTCAAAAGAATGTTAACTTTTGCAAGAAGGTATAACAAACTCCCAAGAACGATTGTTGTATCCAGAAATGGAAAACTCCTGGATGGAGCAACAGCATACGAGGTAGCTAAAAAGCTGAGATTTGTGGAAGTACCAGTAACTGTTCTCGAAAATGTTGTCATCTATAGAGACTAATCTGTTTGCTAAAGAAACTCCCCTGACGATGGTTAGGGGAGTTTTCTTATCTTTTTATTGTACTACAATGTGAATATTGATATAATACAACATATATGAGAAATAGAGAGGATAATAAAATGAAATATATAATAGATCGAATAGAAAACAATTTAGTAATCTGTGAAAATCAAGAAACTAAAAAGATGGAAGAATTTCCTAAAAGTATGTTTCAAGAAGAAATAAAAGATGGAGATGTTGTTATAAAAGAAGGCAATTCATTCAAAATTGATGAAGAAGAAACAGCTAGCAGAAAGAAACATATTGAAGACTTAATGAAAAAATTAATGAACTAAAATCTTCAGAAAGGAAATACTAACATGGCAAATAAGTGGACAAACGAACAGTTAAGTGCAATAACACAAAAAGGTAATAACATACTAGTAGCAGCTGCTGCTGGTAGTGGAAAGACCACTGTTTTAGTTGAAAGAATTATAAGAAAAATAATTAATGATAATGTAGATATAGATAAAATATTAGTCGTAACATTTACAAATGCTGCAGCATCAGAAATGCGAGAAAGAATATTAACAGCTTTGTATAAGCAAATTGATGAGGATCCATTAAATCAAAGACTAAGAAAACAGATAGTATTATTAAATAAAGCAAGCATCTGCACAATAGATGCATTTTGTTTAGATATAATTAGAAATAATTTCTTTGAAATAGGAGCTTCATCAAACTTTAGAATAGCTGATAACACAGAATTAGAATTACTAAAGCAAGAAGCAATTGAAGAGACTTTTGAAGAACTATATTTAGAAAACGATGATGAATTTAATAAATTAATTGAATTATATGCTGGATACAAAGATGACGAAAATTTAAAAAATATAATTTTAAAAATTCATAATTACATTCAAAGTGCGCCATTTCCAGAAGATTGGTTAGAAGAACAAATTGAAAAATTTAATATGAGTAACATAGAAGATTTTTCACAAACAGAATGGGGAAAAATCATTTTAAAAAATTTCAGGGATGAAGTATTAAATTCAATTCAAATCCTAGAAAGCAGTAAACATCAATTAGATATGATTACTGAATTATCAAAGTTTTCACTAGTCGTTGCAGACGATATAAATCAATTAAAATTTTTAGAACAAAATTGGGATAACTGGGAAAGAGCATACGAAATAGCTAATAATTTAAAATTCAAAACATGGCCAACAGATAGAAAAGTAGTAAGTAATTTAAAAGAAGACACTAAAAAAGCCAGAGATAATGTGAAAAAAAGAATATCAAAAGCCGTATCTCAAACATTTATATATAATACAGAAGAAGCGGTTGAAGACATTAATGCAATGTATCCAATACTTAAAAAAATAAAAGACGTAACACTAAAATTCATGGAAAAGTTTTCAGAGAAAAAATCAAACAAAAATATAATGGACTTTAGTGATATAGAACATTATGCTTTAAAGATTTTATTAAAAAAAGATGAAAATGGAATATACCAAAAAACAGAAGTTGCCAAAAAATATGAAGAAAAATTTAATGAAATAGCTATTGATGAATATCAGGATAGTAACTTAGTTCAAGAATATATTTTAACATCAATTTCAAATGGAAAAAACATATTTATGGTAGGTGACGTAAAGCAAAGTATATATAGATTTAGACAAGCAAAACCAGAACTATTTTTAGACAAATATCAAAAATATGGACTAGAACCAAATGAATATGGTCAAAAAATAAAACTATTCAAAAATTTCAGAAGTAGAGAGAACATACTAGATACAACAAACCTAATATTCTCAGACATAATGAGTGCAGACTTTGGTGAAATAGAATATGATGAAAGTGAATATTTGAATCTTGGAGCAACATATGAAGAACCAACAGAAAATGTAGAATTTGCGGGAAAGACCGAACTAGATATAATTGATTTGAAAAAAGAAGAAAATGAAGATGGCGAAGAAATAGAAGAAGATAATTCAAGTGAGTTACTAGAAAAAACAGAAATCGAAGCAAAATTTGTGGCAAACAGAATTCAAAAATTAATAAAATCAAAATATCAAGTATATGACAGAAAAACAGGATATAGGGATATAACATACAAAGATATTGTAATTTTGTTAAGAGCCACAACAAATACAGCAAACGTGTTTGAAAAAGAATTACTAAATTTAAATATACCTGTTTTTAGTGATCAAGCAGAAAACTATTTGGAATCAATAGAAATAAGAACAATAACATCATTACTAAAAATAATAGATAATCCATATAGAGACATACCTTTAGTAACAGTAATGAGATCAATCATAGGAGATTTCACAGATAATGAATTGATCGAAATTAGACTAACACAAAATGAAGGATATTTTTACGATTCATTAAAAGAAGCAAAAGCATCGCCAAAAATAGATGGTAAATTAAAAGAAAAAGTAATAAATTTTCTTGATAAACTAAACAAATGGAGAGAAGAAGAAAGATATCTTCCATTAAATGAATTTATTCAAAAAATATATGAAGAAACAGATTATTACAACTATGTTAGATTAATGCCAAATGGACAAGTAAGAAAAGCAAACTTAAAAATGTTATTAGACAGAGCAAAAGATTACGAAAAAATCAGCTTCAAGGGATTATTTAATTTTATTAGATACTTAGAAAAAGTAAAAAGTAGTAACAGTGATTTATCTTCAGCTAAAGTAATTGGGGAAAATGAAAACGTAGTTAGAATTATGAGTATTCACAAAAGTAAAGGACTTGAATTTCCAGTTGCAATAATTTCAAGAACAGATAAGAAATTCAATCAAAAAGATTTAAATGAAAGCATTTTATTACACCAAGATATAGGTTTTGGAATGCAATATATTAATTATGATAGAAAGATCGAATATACTACAGCAACAAAAGAAGCAATAAAAATTAAAACTAAAGAAGAATCAATTGCAGAAGAAATGCGAATTTTATATGTTGCATTAACAAGAGCAAAAGAAAAACTTATAATAACAGGTGTCGAAAATGATTTTACAAAATCAATTGAACAGAAAAAAGAATTGTTAGAAATTTACGAAAAAGAAAATGATAAAATAAATCACTTGGTATTAAAGAAATACCTAAGTTATCTTGAATGGATAGAACTAGTATATTTAAACCATCAAGATATTGAAAATCAAATAACATTAAATAAGATAGCTAAAAAAGACGTGCTTAAAGCAGAAGAAAATCAAGAAGAACAAGAAAAAAAGAACATAGAATTACCTGAAAAAATAGATTATGAAAAGATAAATGAAATTTTAAATTGGCAATATAAATACAAAGAAATGACAAACATTCAAAGTAAAATGAGTGTAACCAAAATAAAAGAATTAAAAAATAATGAAACTCAAAAGCAACAACATATAGAAATTAAGCCAAAGTTTATGCTAGATAAAACAAAAGTATCATCTGCTGAAAGAGGAACCATAATACACTTAATTTTACAAAAACTAGATTTCACAAAAGAATATTCAAAAGAAGAATTAGCACAGTTTGTTAATAATTTATGTACTAAAAATATAATAACTCAAATACAAAAAGACAGCATAGACATAGAAAAAATATATCAAATAATCAATACACAATTTATAAAGAATTTAAAAAATGCAAAAGAAATAAAAAAAGAAACACCATTTTATACATACATAAATACTAAAGAAATATATAATACACAAAACTCTGAAAATATATTAGTACAAGGTATTATAGACTTATATTACATCAACCAACAAAATGAAGTAATTTTAGTAGATTATAAGACAGACTATGTAGAAGGTTCGGGAGAAGAATTAATAGACAAATACAAAGTACAGTTAGAAATTTATAAAAAAGCACTAGAAGAATCATTAAAAGAGAAAGTAAAACATGTATACATATATTCAATATATCTAAATAAAGAAATAGAAATAACCTTCTAATCGGCTAAAATGAGGTTGTACCGTATTTACAACAGATATAAAATGTAGTATAATAGTAATAGTTGAGACAAAAAATGGAATAAAAAATAGGAGGAAGCTATGAAAAGAATGCAAACGTTTTTTACATACGCTTTAATAATTATAGCATTTTACTTTTTTTCAAATTTTTTAATAGATTTTGGAATAAGAAGTTCATATAAAGATGTAAGTGATGAAAATATCAAAATAGAGCAAGCTGATAACGGGTTTGAAATAAATGTTGATAAGGCCAATTCAAATAGAAGACAATCATACTTTACAGGTACAGTAAAAAATAATTCTGATAAAGTAATTGCAAAACAATATGTAAAAGTTGACTCATATTATAAAGGAAAACTAATGCAAGAAAAGTATTTGGCATTTGAAAATATGCAACCAGGAGAAGAAAGAAAATTTAAATTACTATATTCTTTAGGACAAATAGATGAATATAGAGTTTCTTATGTTGACGAAATACCAATAAATAAAACAATCATAGACAAAGGTATAGAAAAAGTTGTTGAGTACTATAACAAAGCTAAGAACACTAACTGGAAAGAAAAAGGTACAGGTTTACTAAGCGGAGTTGCAGATAAATTTGAGCCAGTACATGTAGAAGGAACTGATTGGGAACTATTTGTTGCGGTAATGTGGATATGGTATGCTATTCCATCAGGAGCAATATGGTTTATAATATAATGATGAATAATAGAAAAAGAGCAAATTTAAGTTTGCTCTTTTTTACGTTTAGAAAGAAAAATTAATATTTTATGTAGAAATATATTTTAATAGAAAATATGAACATGAAAATATTACCAAAATAGGTTTTTACTATATCAATATAATCAATATTTTGATATGCAGATATATTGAAATATAAGCATTAATTTGATAGAATAATATAAATTTATTTAAGGAGATTTAAGCGTGAACGACAATCAAAAGCAAATTAGAAATTTTAGTATAATAGCACATATAGATCATGGAAAATCAACATTGGCAGATAGATTAATTGAAATGACAGGAGTACTTACAAAAAGAGAAATGGAAAGCCAAGTCTTAGACAATATGGATATTGAAAAAGAAAGAGGAATAACCATAAAGTCTCAAGCTGTAAGAATGAATTATACAGCAAAGGATGGACAAACATATGAACTAAACTTAATAGACACACCTGGTCATGTTGACTTTAATTATGAAGTTTCAAGAAGCTTAGCAGCATGTGAAGGAGCAATTTTAGTTGTAGATAGTAGTCAAGGTGTAGAAGCACAAACACTAGCCAATGTATATTTAGCATTAGATAATAATCTAGAAATAATACCAGTAATAAATAAAGTAGATTTACCAAATGCAAGACCAGATGAAGTAAAAGCTGAAATAGAAGATATCATTGGAATTCCAGCAATGGATGCACCATGTATTTCTGCTAAGTCTGGATTAAATGTTGAACAAGTATTAGAAAGAATCGTTTCAGACATTCCAGCACCACAAGGAGATAGAAACGGAAAATTAAAATGTTTAATATTTGATTCATTTTATGACAATTACAAAGGTGCAATCAGCTATGTTAGAGTAAAAGAAGGAACAGTAAAAGTGGGAGATGAAATTCTATTTATGGCAACAGGAAAACATTTTACTGTAACAGAAGTAGGATATTTTGGAGCAGGGCAATACGTTCCAGCAAACGAATTAAAAGCTGGCGAAGTTGGATACATAGCAGCAAGTATAAAAAATGTATCAGACTTACATGTTGGTGATACAATTACAAATTTTGAAAATCCAGCTGAGGAACCATTACCAGGATACAAAAAAGCTAATTCAATGGTATATTGTGGAATGTATCCATTAGATGGTAGCGAATATGAAAATTTGAAAGATGCTCTTGAAAAATTAAAATTAAATGATGCAGCTTTAGAGTATGAACCAGAAACATCAATAGCTTTAGGATTTGGATTTAGATGCGGTTTCCTTGGATTACTACATCTAGAGATAGTTATAGAAAGATTAGAAAGAGAATTCGATTTAGGATTAATAACAACAGCACCATCAGTTATATATAAGGTGTATAAAACAAATGGAGAAGTAATTGAATTATACAATCCAACAGATTTGCCTAAAACACAAGAAATAAAATACATAGAAGAGCCAATCATGAAAGCTGAAATAATGACACCTAAAGAATTTGTTGGAAATATAATGGATATTTGCCAAAAAAGAAGAGGTACATATATAGATATGAAATATCTAGACAGCAACAGGGTTACATTAGAATATGATTTGCCTTTAAATGAAATAATATATGACTTTTTTGACACACTAAAATCAAAGACAAAAGGATATGCATCAGTAGACTATGAATTTAAAGAGTATAGAAGATCAGAACTTGTAAAATTAGATATACATATAAATAATGAAGCAGTAGATGCTTTATCATTCATAGTTCATAAAGACAGTGCTTATACAAGAGGAAGAAAGATGGCTGAAAAATTAAAAACAGTTATACCAAGACAATTATTTGAAATTCCAATTCAAGCAGTTGTAAGCGGAAAAATAATTGCAAGAGAGACTTTATCAGCTATGAGAAAAGACGTATTAGCAAAATGTTATGGAGGAGATATTACAAGAAAGAAAAAACTTCTAGAAAAACAGAAAAAAGGTAAAAAGAAAATGAGACAAATAGGAAATGTTGAAGTACCTCAAGAAGCATTTTTAGCAGTGTTAAAATTAGACGATGAAGAATAAGGAGAACAAAAGATGAAAAGTTTAAGAAAGATAGCTTTAATTATAAGTGCCTTAATAATATTTATGATACCAACAGCATTAGCGGCAACAGCTTCAAATGAAATTACTGAAGAACAAACAAATTACAACATAATTTCAGAAGAAGGAAGAGTGAAATTTCAAAGATTTGTTGAGATAAAAGATAATTATGAAAAATTTTGTATATTAGAAGGCATACTATTTGTTATAGTAGTAATAATGACAGTAAAAACAAAAGCCATAGATACATCTACTAAATCAGGCCTACTTGTTGCAATACTTGGAATAGCCGCCTATGTATTCAGATTTTGTGTGGAAGGTAATATAATTTATGTACTAGATACTTTCTTACAAATATTAGGAGTAATTTTAATTCTATTAGCTTACTGGTTTATATATAAAAATGAAAATATTTTAATATACGCTCCAGTATGTGCATGTGGAATATTCTATTCAGTGAATAATTTGGAATTAGTAAAATCTAATATACTATGTCAAGCCTTTTTAATAGTTGCACCATTTATATTATATATATTAGGAAGAATAATGCACAAAACTAAAGAAATAGAAATGTTAAAACCTGTGAAAGAAAAACATGAAAGGAATAAATAAAATGAAACCAGAATTTAAGAAAAATGATAACAAAAGAAATTTCAAAAATAACAATAGAAAGAATTATGACAACAGAGATAATAAGCCAAAAGATGAAAATGAATATGATGACATAGTAGAAGGAAGAAATGCAGTTTTAGAATTGTTGAATTCAGATAGAGACATTAATAAAATATTTGTACAAAGTGGAGAAAGACATGGATCAATAAATAAAATTATTGCAGTAGCAAAAGAAAACAAAGTAGTAGTTACAGAAGTTGAAAAATCAAAATTAGATTTCATGTCAAAGACTAAAAATCACCAAGGCGTAATTGCAGTGGTTCCACCATTTAATTACTGTGAAGTAGAAGATATATTAGATTTCGCAAAGAGTAAAAATGAAGATGCTTTTATATTAATACTAGATGGAATAGAAGATCCACATAATTTAGGATCAATAATTAGAACTGCTGAAACGGCTGGAGTTCATGGAATAATAATTCCAAAAAGAAGAACTGTAACAGTAAATAGCACAGTTGCAAAAGTATCAGCAGGTGCGGTAGAACACATGAAAATTGCAAGAGTAAATAATATAACAGAGACAATTAGAAAATTAAAAGAAAACGGATTATGGATTATAGGAACAGACGGTGAAGCAAGAACTTTATATTACAATCAGGATCTTAAAGGTGATATTGCAATAATCATAGGTAGTGAAGGTTTTGGTATGAGTAGACTAGTAAAAGAAAATACAGATATGCTTGTAAAAATTCCTATGAAAGGAAAAATAACATCTTTAAATGCATCAGTATCAGCAGGTATCATAATCTATGAAGCTGTAAAACAACGTTTAAAATAAAAAAGTATGAATCATAAAATTAATACTTGCATTAGTAAAAATATAATGATAAAATAAGCACATAATTTTTGTTGAGACAAAACAGATAAAAAAAAAACCCCTTTTTTTTATCTGTTTTTTTGTTTTTTAGGGTTTTACAAGAAAGGTAGGATAAATAAAATGAAGACTAAATATGTATTTGTCACAGGAGGAGTAGTTTCAGGATTAGGAAAAGGAATAACAGCAGCATCACTAGGAAGACTATTAAAAAATAGAGGTTATAAAGTTACAATACAAAAATTTGATCCATATATAAATGTAGATCCAGGAACAATGAGTCCTTATGAACATGGAGAAGTATTTGTAACAAATGATGGAGCAGAAACAGACTTAGACTTAGGACATTATGAAAGATTTATAGATGAGGCACTAACAAAAGATTCAAGTGTATCAATGGGACAGATTTATTCAAGTGTAATTGAAAAGGAAAGAAAAGGTACATATTTAGGAAAAACAATCCAAGTAATTCCTCATATTACAAATGAAATAAAAGAAAAAATTTATTCATTTGAAAATACAGATACTGATGTTGTAATAACAGAATTAGGTGGAACAGTAGGAGATATGGAAGGACTTGCGTTAATAGAAGCAATTAGACAAGTTGGTATAGAAAAAGATATTAATGATGTTTGTTACATTCATGTAACTCTATTACCATTCATATCAGGCTCAAAAGAAATAAAGTCAAAGCCAACACAACACTCAGTAAAAGAGTTACAGTCATTTGGTATAAAACCAGATATACTAGTTGCAAGAGCTGATGAACATATAGAAAAAGAAATGAAAGAAAAAATTGCATTATTTTGCAACGTTAGACCAGAAAATGTAATAGAAAATATGACAGCAGAAAGCTTATATGAAGTTCCACTATTACTTGAAAAAGAGGGACTTGCAAGAGCAGTTTGTAAGAAGTTAGGATTAAATCAAGAATGTAATAATGAAAATTGGAATGAATTAAATAAAAAAATAAAATCATGTCAAGAAGTAGTTAATATTGCTTTAGTAGGAAAATATATGAAATTAGAAGATTCATACCTATCAGTCGCAGAAAGTTTAAGACATGGTGGATATGCAAATGGAGTAAAAGTAAAAGTAGGATTTATTGATTCAGAAACAATTAATGATGATAATGTTGCAGAAGTTTTAAAAGACTATCATGGAATCCTTGTTCCAGGTGGATTTGGAAGCAGAGGAATCGAAGGAAAAATATCAGCAATAAAATATGCAAGAGAAAATAAAATTCCATTCTTAGGAATATGCTTAGGTATGCAAATGGCAGTTGTTGAGTTTGCAAGAAATGTATTGGGATTGAAAGATGCAAATTCAGCAGAGTTTAGTAAAGATACAAAAAATCCTGTAATTCATATAATGGAATCACAAAAAAGTGTAACTAAAAAAGGCGGTACAATGAGACTTGGAGCATATCCTTGCATAATAAAAGAAAATACACTAGCCGAGAAAGTATATGGAAAGAAAGAAATATCAGAAAGACATAGACATAGATACGAATATAACAATGATTATAAAGAAGCTTTAGAATCAAAAGGATTAATATGTTCAGGAACATCACCAGATGGTAGCTTAGTAGAAATAGTAGAATTAAAAGATCATCCATATTTTATAGCAGGACAATTTCACCCAGAATTTCAATCAAGACCAGATAGACCAGGTCCATTATTTGTTGGTTTAGTAAAAAATGCAAAAGAATTTAAAAATAAATAATAAAATTTTGCAGGTTTTTAAAGTTTTGTGTATAATAAACATATTATAGAGAATTAATTATAAATAAAAAATAAAGAATTAATTAAAAAGTGCAAAACGGAGGAAGAAGAATGAAAAAGAAACACGCAGATTATTCAAAAATAAAAGATATATTAGAAAAAGAATTTAAAAAATTAGATACAAAAAGCGATCCTGAATTTGGAACAGTGTGTTTATTAAATGCAAAGAAAGTAGAAAAAAAGTGGAGAGTTCCAAGAGAAAATGGAGAAGAAGTAATATTAGATACGGGGTATAGATGGTTAACACTATATCCTAGAGATGAAAATTACGCAATAATAGCAGTATTTGATACAAATTCTGAATTAGTAGAATTCTATTTTGATATAGCTAAAAAAGTAAAATATAAAGCAAGAGTTCCATACATAATTGATTTATATTTAGATGTAGTTTTAACTAAAGAAAATGATGTAATTTTCTTAGATGAAGACGAGTTAGAAGAAGCTTTTAAGCTATTAGATATAAAACAAAAAGACTATGAATTAGCTAAAAAAACAGCTGATAAAATAGTAAACAGATATCATAATCAAGAAGAATTTGATAAATTAAAAGAAATTGCATCAAATTATTTAGATAAATTAATGATGCAAGCAGAATAAGTGAGTAACACGTTGTAAATCGGCAAAATGCAAATGTGTAAAAGAATATAAATGGGGCTACTTTAAATAGTAACCTCATTTTTTTGTTAAAATGTCTTAAAGTATTGATAAATTAGTGAAAAAGCGATATAATTTTTAAACGAAATCTCGAAAAAAGAAAAGAGGAATTTTATGAAAGCAAACGAATACAGAACACATAATTGTAATGAATTAAGACTAGCAGACGTAGGAAAAGAAGTAAGACTTGCTGGTTGGGTACAAAAAATTAGAAATTTAGGAAAAATGACATTCATCGATTTAAGAGATGAATTTGGAATTACACAAATAATAATATCAGATGACGAAAAATTGCAAGAACAATTAGCTGATATAAAAACAGAATGTTCAATTTCAGTAACAGGAGAAGTTGCAGAAAGATCAAATAAAAACACTGAAATTGATACAGGTGACATAGAAATAATTGCAAAAGAGATAAGAATCCTTGGAAAATGTAGAGCAGTATTACCGTTTGAAATAAATCAAAAAGATGCTCAAGACGTTAGAGAAGATTTAAGATTAGAATATAGATTTTTAGATTTAAGAAACGACAAAATCCATAAAAATATTTTATTAAGATCAAGAATAATGAAAACAATGAGAGACGAAATGGATAGACTTGGATTTACAGAAATTCAAACTCCAATATTAGCAAACTCATCACCAGAAGGCGCTAGAGATTTCCTAGTTCCAAGTAGACTACATCCAGGAGAATTCTATGCTTTACCACAAGCACCTCAACAGTTTAAACAATTATTAATGATTTCTGGATTTAATAAATATTATCAAATAGCACCATGCTTTAGAGATGAAGATCCTAGAGCAGATAGATCACCAGGAGAATTCTATCAATTAGATTTTGAAATGAGCTATGCAACACAAGAGGATGTATTTGAAGTTGGTGAAGAAGTTATACCAAATGTATTTAAAAAGAATAGTGATTGGAAAATAACAGAAGCACCATTTGTTAGAATTCCTTATAAAGAAGCCATGGAAAAATACGGTTCAGATAAACCAGATTTAAGAAATCCATTAATAATAGTTGATGTAACCAAAGTATTTGAAAATACAGAATTTAATGCATTCAAAGGTAAAACAATAAAAGCAATTGTGACACACAATATGCAAGAAAAACCAAGAAAATTCTTTGATCAAATGTCAGAATATGCAGTTTCAGAATTAGATGCAAAAGGACTAGCTTGGACAAAAGTTGATGAAAACGGAGAATTAGCAGGTGGAATTGCTAAATTCATAACACCAGAAAATAAAAAAGCATTAGAAGAAATTGGTAAAATCACAAAAGGTGATGCAATTTTCTTCATAGCTGATGAATTTGAAAAAGCTCAAAAAATAGCTGGTGGAGTAAGAATTGAATTAGGAAAAAGACTAGATTTAATTGAAAAGAATATATATAAATTCTGTTGGATAGTGGACTTCCCAATGTATGAATTGTCAGATGAAGGAACAATTGATTTCAACCATAATCCATTCTCAATGCCACAAGGTGGAATGGATAGCTTAGAAAATAAAGATCCATTAGATATATATGCATATCAATATGACTTAGTATGTAATGGATATGAAATCGCATCAGGAGCTGTAAGAAATCATGACCAAGAAATTATGATAAAAGCATTTGAAATAGCTGGATACACTGAAGAAGATGTAAAAGGAAAATTTGGAGCATTGTACAATGCATTTAGTTATGGAACACCACCACATGCTGGAGCAGCACCTGGAGTTGATAGAATAGTAATGCTTTTAGCACAAGAAGATAATATCAGACAAGTAATAGCATTCCCTAAAAATAAAAAAGCGAGAGACGTCTTAATGAGAGCTCCATCAAAAGTATCACCAGAACAACTAAAAGATGTACACATAAAATTAGATTTAGACGAAGAATAAATTTATTGACAACGATTTATAAACAATATATACTATAATCGAAAAAATTATGTAAGAAAGAGGTCTTTTTTTAATGAATAAACTAAAAAAAGTAGCAATAGCTTTAGCTGTAATTTTATTCATAATAAGTAATATTAAATATACTTTTGGAGTTACAGGAAAAATTACTGCAGAAACAATTAGAGTACGTGCAGAAGCAAGTACAGATTCAAAAATAGTTGTTATTGGAAATGCAGGAGAGAAAGCAGAAATACTAGGATTAGAAGGAGACTGGTATAAAGTAAGATTTAAAGAAAAAGAAGGTTACATATATAAAGATTATTTAGAACCAGAGGGAACTGTAGACAATACAACTACTACAAATACAACAACAGAAAACACACCTTCTACAGATACAACTAATACAGCACAACCAAATACAGATTCTGAAAAAACAATGGAATTAGGTAATGTGATAAATAGTGAGACACAAGCATATTTACTTCCAAATTTCACATCAACGAAGGTTTTAAAATTAGCCAAAGATAAAGAAGTAAAAGTTAATACAACAATGGCAAATTGGGCTAAAATAGAAACTGACGGAGTAAATGCATGGGTACCAAAAGTATTCTTAATGAAAGAAGTCGAAGACACAAAGCCAGAGCAGACTGAGGAACAACCAGAGGAAACAACAGAAACTCAACCAGAAGAAACAACTACAACTTTAAATAAAGCTGCATACATTTCTTCAAATGCTTCAGCAAACTTGCGTTCAGGACCAAGTACTTCAACAACATCATTAGGAAAATTACCTAAAAATACAAAGATAACTATAATTGCTGAAGAAGGCGATTGGTATAAAGTAAGTTATGATGGAAAAGAAGGTTATATATCAAAAACATTAGTTACAGAAGGCGAACCACCAGCAAGTGCAACATCATCAAGAAGCCAAGAAGAACCAAGAACAAATGCTACAGCCACAACAAGTAATACATCATCAGTTTCTGGTAGTAATGTAGTTCAAGTTGCAGGAAGCTACTATGGAAGTAGATATGTTTCTGGAGGTAGCTCACCATCAGGGTTTGACTGCTCAGGGTTTACACAATATGTATATGGAAAATGTGGAAAAACAATTTCAAGAACATCATATACACAAGCCAATGAAGGAACAGCAGTAAGTAAATCAGAACTTCAACCAGGTGATTTATTATTATTCCATTACTATGGAAGTTCATCAATCGGGCATGTTGGAATTTATGTAGGAGATGGAAAGTTTATACATGCCGCAAACTCAAATAGAGGCGTAGTATATGATTCAATAACATCAGGATATTATGCTGATAATTATGCAGGTGCAAGACGTTTATAATATGAGGTGAATAAAATAAATATAATACTAGTATTAAACATTGGATATATACTAGGAATATTAATAGGGCTATACATACAAAAAGGTATAGCCCTATTTTTATGTGTAGAAATATTAATATACTTGGTATCCATACAAATAAGAAAGATACGAAAATATATAAAATTAATAATTCCAGTTCAAACAGCAATAATTTTTTTCATAATCCAAATTGCAGGGATAATAGTAATACAAAATAAAGAAAACAAATTCAATTATACATATACTAATCACAGCAGCATACAAGTAGTTGCGATAGTGGAAAGTAAGGGATTAGAAAAAGAATATGGAACAGAATATATTATAAAAATAAAAGAAAATAATACCAAACTAAAAATGAGAACGAATCGAACTAATTTAACTGTAGGAGATATAATAAAAGTTGATGGAGAATATGAGGTAAGTCCATCATATAAAAATGAAGGCGTGTTCAATTATCAAAATTATTTAAAAAAGGAAAACATATATGGATCAATTCAACCATCAAATATAGTGAAAATAAGCAACAAAAAAAGTATAAAGACATTAATAAAAAATATATCAGATAGCTTAAAAAATAAATTTAGAAAAAATTTTACCAAACAAACAGCAGAATATTTTAACGCAATAATATTAGGAGACAAATCAGAGTTAGATAAACAAATAAAAGAAAATTTTCAAATGGGTGGAATATCGCACTTGCTTGCAATATCAGGAATGCACATAAATTTCATAGTAATACTAGTAACATTTTCAATAGAAAAAATAACAAAAGATAATAGATTGAAAAAGAAATTGACTATATTAATTCTAATATTATATGCAACAATAATAGATTTTTCACCATCAGCAATAAGAGCAATTATAATGGCAAATATGCATATACTTTCAATTTTGTTATTAAGATCAGACAGCTTTCCTGTAAACATATCTTTATCAAGTTTAATTCTCTTAATAAAAAATCCATATTACATAATAGATTCAGGATTCTTATTATCATTCGTAGCTACAATAAGTATTGTATGCATCTTCAAAAAAATCACGATTAAGACTTTTAAAAATAAATTAGTTCAGAAATTATATGAAAGTATAATGTTATCCATTTCAGCAAATATTTTAATTCTTCCAATAATAATAAATCTATTCAAGAAAATATCATTATCAACAATATTAATAGGAATAATAGTATCACCATTTATTTTTATAATAGATGGAATAGGACTTATATCATTATTTTTACCAAGTTTTATTCTTAAAATAATACAACCACTCATAGAAGTTTTTATATCAGTATTTGATTTTATTTCATCAATTCATTTTCTTACAATATACATAAAGACACTAACCATATTTCAAATTTTTTTATATTATTCTGTAGTGTTTAAATATCTCATAAAACCTAAAAGAAATATTCTAAAGAAAATAATCAATGTTTTGATAATATCAACACTAGTGTTAGACATAACAATTAATCTTTATAAAAACATAAATCAAAATCTGGAAATATACATGATAGATGTAGGACAAGGAGATAGTACATTGATAAAAACACCCAGAGGTAGAACCATACTAGTAGATGGAGGAGGAAGCGAAAATTACAATGTTGGAGAAAATGTACTAATACCATATTTACTAAATAAAAAGATAAATAAAATAGATTATTTAATGATATCACATTTTGACACAGATCATGTACGGACGGACTTTTAACAGTAATAGAAAAATTAAAAGTGAAGAATATAATTATTTCAAAACAAGGAGAAATTTCAGAAAATTATAAAAGGTTTGAAGAACTATTAAAAAAGAAAAAGACTAAATTAATAATAGTAAATAAAGGAGATCATTTGCAAATAGAAAAAGATGTTTACATAGATATCATATGGCCAGATAATTCAAACTTTATTAAAGAGAATATTTTAAATAATAATTCTATAGTATGTAAGATTAACTACAAAAATTTTTCAATGCTCTTTACAGGAGATATCGAAGAAATTGCGGAAAATGAAATACTGAAAGAAAATACTCATCAAAAATTAAAAGCAGATATTTTAAAAGTAGGACATCATGGCTCAAAAAGTTCAAGCACAAAAGATTTTATAGAAGCGGTAAGCCCTAAAATAGCAGTAATTGGAGTGGGATTAAATAATAACTTTGGACATCCAAATAAAGGTGTTTTAGAAAGATTGGAAAAGATAAATTGTAAAATATATAGAACAGATATAATGGGAGAAATACATTGCAACATAGATAAAAAAGGAAATATATCAAAGATTGATAAAAATATATAAAAGTCAAAAACAATAAATAATTTTTTATAATATGCAACATTTAGCTATTTTAAATTGTAATATAATTAGAAGTGATAAAGAGGAGGAACAGATGAATAATGATAAGAAATTATACAAAGCTTTTTTAAAACGGAGATATGAAATCACTAGAATTTATAATTGATAGATATATGGAAACACTAATTTATTTTATAAACAAATTTGTTAGGAACATTAACGTGGCGGAAGATTTAGCCCAAGATGTGTTCGTGTATATTATGATTAATCAAAAAGACTATGATTTTAAATATTCATTAAAAACATATTTGTACACTATAGGAAAATGCAGAGCTCTAAACTATTTGAAAAAAGAAGAAAAGATTACCAGTTTGAATGAAAATATACCAATCGATGAAAATGAAATCGAAGAAATAATATTTAGAAAAGAAAAAAATAAAAATTTAAGAAAAGCAATAAATAAATTAGGCAATGAGCAAAGCAAAGCAATTTTTTTGGTTGATATAGAAGGCTTAACGTATAAAGAAGCATGTAGAGTACTTGACACTAATATGTCAAATTTAAAGAGTTTAATACATAGAGGAAGAAAAAAGTTAAAGGAAATATTACAAAAGGAGGGAGAAAAATATGATAGATAAGGAATATTTTAAACAAAGAGTCTTGCAAAAGTATGAAGAGAATATGAATAATATCAAGAATGATTTTTATGATACTCATTATTATATAACCAAACAAAATAATAAGAGATTGATCAACAAAATAACTATTAGTAATATAATTCCGATAGTGGTTACAATTAGCACAGTATATGCTGGAATTACAAGTGTTAAATATATTCAACAAAAAGATAAAACTAATTTTGAAGATAATATTGGTTATGATTATTCTCAGGATATGAACTACAAAGATAAAATCTATTATAAAATTATAAATTCCTATAATGATTATGAAGAGTCAAAGAAAAAATGGAATAATTTAGTACCTATAACAGAACAAGAGTTTGAAGAGTATGCCATGTTAGTAATTGCTGTTGAAAATACATCTTTAATGGGAATAAACGTGTCAGATATAATAAACGATGAAAATAGCCTTTATATTGAATTATATCAGTCAGATAAAGATACCAATATTGATAAAAATATCATATCAGTTAAAATTTCTAAAGATAAACTACGAGATGATATTAGATTTAAAATAACTAGGGAACAACTACAAAATGATAATTTTATTCCAATAACAGAAATTCCTGAAAATTATTCAAAAGAACAAGCAATAAAAGATGGATGTTTTGTTATAGAAAATAAAGAAGTATTATCTGCTGATAGGAATCAACTACTTAATTTTGCTCAAAATAAAACGAAAGGATTTATAAGAGTTGCTGAATTTGGATATAAGAACGAAGTTGCAGATATAGAATATAAAAATGACACATATTATATTAATATATTAGATTTAAGTACTGGAAAAATTACATACAAAATAGCTAAAGAACTTATAATAATGAGACCTAAAGAATTAGACTATTATTTTGTGATTTCAAGAGACGCATACAATATGGAATATTATAATTGCGCTATCAAATATTAATTCTAAAAATAAGAATAATTTGAACCAATATAGGACGAACGCAAAACACAATTTTGAAGAATCAATAAAATGTGATATAATACAAAACATAGCAACTTTGAAACACGTCTTTGACGCACGAAGGTGAGGTGCAATATGAAAATATTAATTGTTGAGGACAACACACAAAAGCTACGGACAGTTCAGAAAATTTTAGAACAGAATTTTATTGACTATTACGAAGTAGCTGGATGTGGGAGAGATGCTTATCAAATTGCAAGAGAGCATCAAATTGATCTGATCATTCTTGACTTAGGATTTTGCTGGTACAAAGAGGATTTTAGCAGAGAAACTTATAATCAAAAGCAAGGATTTAAATTACTGCGTAGGATAAAAATAAGGTTATCAGCATTGAAGCAAAAAGAACCAGATGTTATAATTTTTTCTGATACAGAAATAACTGAGTCAGAAAAAGAAGGAATCTACGCTGTTTGCCAAACAGGTGATAAGTTATTACAAGCTTTTGAGGAATGGCTTTTATTAAAAAGACAAGACTTTCCTAAAGTGCTTATAATAGATGATTCACCTAGCAAAATTGCTACTGCAAGAAAAGTTCTTAAAAAGCTGAAAATATCAAACATTCAGGAAGCAACATATGCGGAAGAAGCAAAAGAAAAATGTGAATCTAATCATTTTGATATTATCATTCTTGATATGAATTTTCCAGAGAAGAAGGATGGAGAATTAAACGGTTATGCCGGGGCAAAAATGATAAGCCATATTAAGGCAATATACAAAATGAAAGGAGAAGAAGTTCCGAAGATAATTGTTTTTTCAACAATGCCGGCAGAAGAGCTACTTACGAAATATCATGGGAAGTTACCAAAGGAATATGTAGGACAAGTTGTTTTTGCATATGACTTAGAAGAAAAGTTAAAAATGATCGTGTAAGAAGAAAAGTGAAGTGAACATTAGAGTTTACTTCACTTTCTTCTTTTTCAAGATATAAAATATATTATAAAGAAAGATTTGATTTATAATGAATAAAAACAAGATAACTACAAATACTACCTAAAAAGAGAGAAAAAGGTGGTATATAGTGAAAAAACTGGTTATTTTTATAATGATGTTACTAATTTTTTTAGCAAGTTGTGGAATAGGTTACTTTTATTTAAATACAAGAGATGATCAGAAAAAAGAAAGTAAAGCTGATGAAAATATTTTAGTAGAGAATAATGTTAAAGAAGAATATGTTTCAACAGAAACATCAGAAGAAAAAATATCACCAAATACCGAAATTACTAAAGAGATTTTTTATTCAAAATGCGGTCATGAAATTATAGAAATCCAAAATGCTGATACAGAAATGGTTAATTTAACTAAAGAAGAATTTGAGAAAAAATACAAAGATTATCAAATAGAGGAGTTTTCATCTAAACAAATAAATTTATATACTCAGGTAGCTGGAATATGTCCAGAACATTATTTAGTAGGAGAATCAGAAGGAATAATTAATATATATAAAATAAATGAAAAAGGTGAAACAGAATTGTATGAAACAACTAATGTATCATTAGAATATTTACCAGTAGAGGAACAAGAAAAAATAAAAAGTGGAATAGAAGCCATAGGACAAGAAAACTTAAATCAAATATTAGAAAATTTAGAAAGTTGACAGAGATGATATAATAATAGTGAAGTTCTTTTAAGAAACATCACGTTTCTATAATTAGGAGGTTGATAACATGAGAACTTTAGTTATTGCTCAGGACAAAACTACATTAAAAGCAATAGGCAAGGTTTTGAGAAAGGCAAAAGTAGAGTATGTTGTTGCAAGAAAAATCGAAGGAGCAGAAGATACTATAAGAGAAAAAGAAATTTCACTTGTAATAATTAATTCTTTAGCTGACCAGAACAAAAGCAATCGAGAGAAGCAAATAAGAAATTTTCTTTATAAGCTAATGTTTGAAGAGCTTTTCCCTCAAATAATTATACTAACTAAAACGCCTTTACCAGAAGAGTATATACCTCTTGAAAAATGTAGTTATGTCGAAACTTTTATGCAACTCAAAAGTAAGATAAGTCGCATCAAGCAATAAGAAGATAGAGGAGATCTTTTTCCTCTTTTCTCACTTAAAATATCACATGAGCAGGAAAATAAGCTCATTTTAAATAAAAAAATACGTAGCATATTCTAGCGCTACGTATTTTTTTTATAATGAAACAGTTATTAATTATTATTTGTATTTTTTATCTTTTTAGTTTGAACAGTAAATTTTAAACCATCTTTTTTAGCATCAACTTTAATAGTTTGACCAGGTAATACTTCTGATCTTAATAACATCTCTGCAATTTCGTCTTCAATATATTTTTGAATAGCTCTTCTAAGAGGTCTAGCACCATATTTTAAATCAGTACCTTTTTCAAGAATATATTTCTTTGCTGCAGTTGTTACTGAAAGTTTGATATCTTTATTAGCTAAAGCTTCATCTGTATATTTTAATAATAAATCAATAATTTGAATCAATTCATCAGAAGTCAAACTATTAAATGTAACTATTTCATCAACACGATTCAAGAATTCAGGTCTAAATAATTCTTTTAAAGCAGAATTAATTTTTCCATTGTCAACAGATTGTTTTCCAAATCCGATTGAGTTAGTATTTAAATTCGAACCAGCATTTGATGTCATAATAATGATTGTATTTTCAAAGTTAACAGTGTTACCTTGAGAGTCAGTTAATTTTCCATCATCCAAAACTTGAAGTAAAATATTGAATACATCTGGATGAGCTTTTTCAATTTCATCTAAAAGAATAATAGAATAAGGTTTTCTTTTAACTTTTTCAGTTAATTGACCAGCATCATCATACCCAACATATCCTGGAGGTGAACCAATTAATTTAGAAGTTGAATGACTTTCCATATATTCAGACATATCAATTCTTATAATAGATTCCTCACTTCCAAACATTTCAGTAGCAAGAGCCTTTGCAAGTTCTGTTTTACCAACACCAGTTGGGCCAACAAATATAAATGAAGGTGGTCTCTTTGTTGTTTGAAGACCTGCACGATTTCTTCTAATTGCTTTAGCAACAGCAGAAACAGCAGCGTTTTGACCTATAATTCTCTTGTGAAGATTTGCTTCTAGGTTTAATAATTTTTGAGTTTCAGCTTCAGTAATTTTAGTTACAGGGATTTTAGTCCAGCTCTCAATAACTTCAGCAATATCTTGAACAGTTAAAGCTTTAAGTTGTAAATTTTTATTTAATTCTTCTAAACGATCATTTAAAATACACTCTTTAGTTTTTAAATCTGCAGCTTTTTGATAATCTTCAGTAGAATCAGAAGAAACAGCTTCTTCTTTTTCTTCTGCAATTTTTTCTAATTGATTTTTAATAACTTCAATTTCATAAAGTTCTTTGTTATTTAAATTAATTCTAGAACAAGCTTCATCGATTAAATCAATTGCTTTATCTGGTAAAAATCTATCATGGATATATTTTTCAGACATCTTAACAGTCTTTTCAATAACATCATTAGAAATTAATACTTTATGGAAGTCTTCATAATATTTTTTAATTCCTTTAATAATTTCAACGGTATCATCAATAGAAGGTTCATCAATAATAACAGGTTGGAATCTTCTTTCTAAAGCAGAATCTTTTTCAATGTATTTTCTGTACTCAGTAAGAGTAGTAGTTCCAATTAATTGAATATCACCATTAGAAAGAGAAGGTTTTAAAATATTAGCTGCATTCATAGAATGTTCAGCATCACCAGCCCCAATAATATTGTGAATTTCATCTATAACTAAAATAATATTTCCATAAGTTTTACATTCATCAACTAAAGATTTCATTCTAGATTCAAACTGACCTCTAAATTGAGTACCAGCGATCATTGCAGTCATATCAATCAAGTAGACTTCTTTGTTAAGTAGTTTTGCAGGAACATTTCCTTCTGCAATTCTTATAGCTAATCCTTGAGCAATAGCGGTTTTACCGACACCAGGTTCACCAATTAAGCAAGGATTATTTTTAGAACGTCTATTTAATATTTGAGTAATTCTTTGAATTTCTTTATTTCTACCTATAACTCTATCAAGTTTTCCTTGTTTAGCTTTTTCAGTCAAGTTTGTTCCAAAAGAATCAAGAAATCTTTTTTTCTTTTCCTTTGGTCTCTTTTCTGTTTTAACCTTTTTTCTTTCTTGAGAACCTGCAGCTCTTTCACTTGAAGGTTCAGCAGAATCACTATTGTCATCATTTTTCTTATTTATACCAAAAATATTTCCAAGCAAAGGACCGATTGATTGCATATCATCTCCATCAGTTCCAGAAATATTTTCAGTAATATCATTAAAAATATTCTCAAGTTGAGAAGACATGTCATTAAGTTCATCTTCTGAAAGATTAGATTGTTTAGCTAAAACTTCTAAAGGATTTATTCCTTTTTCTTTTGCACAATTGTAGCACAATCCTTCAACAGAATTTTTACCATCTTCTATTTTATTTATAAATATAACTGCTGTATTTTTTTTACATATTGAACATAACATTATAAGTAATCTCTCCTTAAAATTATTGTATATTAACCTATAAAATGAAGATTAATATACTAAAATATAATACAACAAAAAGCCCGAATAGTCAAGAAAACAAACGTGAAATAATGCCCATTTAATAATTGAAATAAACTAGATTTAATGTTATACTATAATAAGTTATTTTTGATTTTAAAAATTATGATTTACAAAGGAGTTTATATGGAAAAAAATAAAGAAAAAGATACTGACAAAATATTAGGTATGAATAGAGTAATGTTTTTTATAATAGTAATTCTACTTTGTATATTATCATTAAGTATAGGAATATATGCACAAGTATTTTATAGATACTCTGATACTGATCCTTTTATGTTAGGAATAGGAGTAAATAAAACACAAAATGCAGCAGAAATAAATCGATTAAAAAATGAGTTTAGTAAGATATGCACAAATGATTTATCTGGTACAACGACAGCAAGTATAAAGAAAAAAGATGATAGTAAAGATATAGTATATACATATAAAACAGTAGCTGAAAAAGATGATAAATATAGCATAAGTGCATATTTACCCAAAGTTAATATTAATGCAGATTATGCGGATAAAATAAATGCTCAAATCTCACAAGATTATGAAGATACGATAAATGACATAATTGATAACACAAAAGAAGATACAGATTATAGTGTTACATACAAAGCTTATTTAAATGGCGATTTATTATCAATTTTGATAAAAGAAAATATTCATAAAGGAAAATCAACACAAAGTTCAAAAATCAAAACATATAATTACAATTTAAATAACAATACAGAAGTTGGAATAATGGATATCGTAGAGGCAAAAAATTATAAACAAAAAGATATTCAAAAAGAAATTGATACAGAAATTGAAGCATTAAATAAAAAAGATGAAGAAATTAAAACACAATATTCAGAAGTGAAATTAAGAGATCTAAACAACAGCATGTACAAAATAGAAAATACTGAAAACTTTATAATAAATGATCAAGGGTATTTATATTTAATATATGCTTATGGAAATACTGAAGATACAAATAAAATAGATACAATAATATTTGAATAGGGGGATAAAATTGAAAAATAGAGCGGTGCAAATTCTGCTTATATTTAGCCTAGTTGCAATATTACTAGGAAACAATCTTGTTAAAGCAGATGAAACAACAGTAGCCAGCGAGACCACAACAGAAGAACAACAAATTGAGGAAAGAACAAAAGAAGCACAAGCAGATGTACAAAAAAATGAGACAAAAGTAATAGAAAGTGTAAAAGCCAAAGTTATTGAAGCTGGAACACCATATGAAAGAGATAATGGAAGTGGCGGAAAAGAAACAGTTCAAGATGTAAAATTAAAAATACTTCAAGGAAAAGAAAAAAGTGAGAAATTTGAAGCTACTTACATAATGACATATGATATAGATAACAAGATAGTTGGATATGAGCTAAGAGAAGGAAGCACAGTATTTGTTAACATAGAAAATAATAATGGAGAGATAAAAGTATCTATTCAAGATGTAGTTAGACAAAACTATCTAATAGGATTAATTATATTTTTCTTTGCAAGTATATTATTAATTGGAAGAAAAAAAGGATTAAAATCGATAATAGGATTAGTAATAACAATATTAGCAATATTCTTTGTGCTATTAATGGCAATCTTCAAAGGATATAATGCTGTATTAGTATCAATTGGAACATGTTTTGCTATTATAATTTTAACATTTGCTATAATAGGTGGATGGAATAAAAAAACAATATCAGCAGCACTTGGAACTCTTGGAGGAGTTGTTCTAGCTGGAGTGATAGCAACAATAACTGGGTATTTAGCACAGTTATCTGGTGCAGGAAAAGAAGAAGCAATCATGCTAAGTGTAGCTTCAAAAAATGTTGTATTTAATTTTAGAGAATTATTATTTGCAGAAATAATAGTATCAGCATTAGGTGCATGTATGGACGTTGGAATGTCAATAGCATCAAGCTTAAGCGAATTAAAATTAAAAAATCCAAGTATGACCGGAAAAGAATTATTTAAAAGTGGAATGAACATTGGTGGAGATATGATTGGAACAATGACAAATACTTTAATACTTTCATTTATAGGTTCATCATTAGTATTAGTTCTATTATATATGTCATCAAGTATAAAATTTACAGATGTAATAAATATAGAAGCAATAGCAACAGAAGCTGTATGCGCTATATCAGGAAGTATAGGAATTGTATATACAGTGCCTATAACAGCAGCAATATATGCTTTTATAAATAGAGATAAAGAAATATATAAAGTAAAATCTGAAAATATAATTAAAGGAAAAAGAAGCTTAAAATTATAAAAGAAACATTATAAATTTTTTGAAGTGGTAACATGAAAGTAGAAAACAAAGTCTGCGTTCATAATACCACTTCATTACATTGTGAAATAGTTATTGTAATTAGAATATTAAATATAAAACAATGATGATATAAACAAATCCCCTTGGTATAACACTAAGGGGATTTGTTATGAAAAAATGTATTCTTATAATGCTAAGGTTGTTCAATCAAAGTTAATTTAACATCCATCTCTTTTCCATCTCTAGATATTGTTAAAGTAACCTCATCACCAATCTTACAAGCATTCTTCTTTTGGTTTAATTCAGACATTGTTTCAACTGTTTCACCATTAAATTTTAAAATAACATCTCCAACTTTTAAATCGGCATTTTTAGCTGGTCCGTCAGATTGTATTTGAGCAATATAAATACCAATTGGTAAGTTATAATAGTTAGAATATTGTTCTGTAACATCAGCTCCAGAAATACCTATATAAGGTCTTTTAACCTTACCAGAAGAAATTAATTGTTCAGAAATATCTAAGGTTGAATTAATTGGAATAGCAAATCCCATACCTTCAATACCTGTTCCAGACATTTTTAAAGTATTAATACCGATTAGTTTTCCATCAGCATTAACTAAAGCACCACCACTGTTACCAGAATTTATAGCTGCATCTGTTTGAATTAAAGTATATGTTGTACCAGTAGAATCAGTAATTTCTCTATTTACACCACTAATAATACCAGAAGTTACAGTGTTTCTCATATCAAGTGGATTACCTATTGCCATTGCAAATTCACCAACTTGAACTGAATCAGAATCACCGATTTCAGCAGGTGTTAAATCATCTCTATCAATTTTCAAAATAGCTAAATCAGTAACACTATCAGAACCAATTATTTTAGCTTCAATAGGATCATCTTCATTATATAAATAAACTAAAACTTTATTAGCTTCAGATACTGTATAGTAAGAAGATGATGATGAAGATGATGTATCAATAATATGATTGTTTGTTAAAATATAACCATCTTTTGAAATTATAACACCTGATCCAGTAGCTTTAGATGTTGTTGATTGTGTTGCTGCTGAAAATGTTGGAAAATTTGAAGAAACAGAAAAGTCTACTTCAATACCAACAACAGAAGGCAATACTTTATTAGCTACAGAAATAGCAGTGTTTGAATAATCTTCAATACTTACACCTGTATTAACAGAACCTTCAGAAGTGAAGATTTTAGAAATAGGATTTTCTTTGCTTGAATCATCAGAATCAGATGAAACTAATAAGTTCCTAAAAGACGGAACATAGAAGCAAAGTCCTAAAATTAAAGCAGCTCCAACTAATCCAGAAATAAATGAAATAAGAACTGTCTTAAATGAAGAACTTTTTTTCTTTTTTGTTTTATCGACAGTAACATTATTTGAATTTGAAGGAACTTTTACAAATCCATGTTCAGATTTTTCATTGTTATTATCCATAATAACCTCCTTAAAATATATAATATAATTTATACTTTTTTAGTAAAAACTACAATATTATTAAATAAATTGTAAAAGAATATTCTTAAAATAACCAAAAGTATAAAATTAATTTATTAAATAAAAACTAAGAAAAATAAAAGTTTTTATTGTTGAAAAATATAAAATCTATATATATAATAAAAATATAAAATTAAAAAAAACTTAAATTCGGAGGAAATATGATAAAAAAAGAAAACGGTGTTACTCTTACAATTTTATTAGTAACAATAGTTATAATGATAATTTTGGCAGGCGTTATAATGTCAATAAGTATGAGTTTAACTAAAACATCTGATATAAAAGAAATAGTAGCAAATATGGAACTTATAAGAGGCGTTGCATCTGATTATAGAAATAAATATTTAGATGATTCAGAAATAGAAAGAGATGATAATAACAATATTACAGACATAAAAGTATCAACAAAATTCATAGGAACTAAAGAAGATCCTTATCAAGCTAACAGTATAATCCAGCAGTTATTAAGGTCAACATATTCAGATTCAGAATTTTTAAATTTATTATCACAAGAAAAAAGGTGGTATTGGTATAGATTAAACAAAACAGATTTAGATAAAATGGGATTAAACAATATAGATTTAGATAATGAAGCATACCTAGTTAATTATTATGACCTAGATGTTGCATATTGCAAAACAACTTTAGATGACAGCAACCGTTATAAAGGAATAAAATCAAAACAAAAAAATGGTGAGACAAAATATGTATATTTCTACGAAGGTTTAAAAAATTTAAAAACAGATGAAATGAGTAATTAAGATGAAAGAAAAAGAAGAAGAAAGATTAAAAGAATTAAAAAAAGATGAAGAAAAACTACACTCTAATGGAGTGAAATTAATAGCTGGAATTGATGAAGCAGGAAGAGGACCATTAGCAGGACCAGTTGTCGTTGGAATAGCTATAATGCCAGAAAATTCAATGATAGAAGGAGTAAATGATTCCAAAAAAGTTTCAGAGAAAAAAAGAGAGAAACTATATGATTTAATAACACAAGAAGCAATAGCTTGGAATGTTGGAATAGCAGATCAAAATGAAATTGATGAAATTAATATATTAAATGCAACTAAATTAGCTTTAACAAGAGCAATCGAAGGTTTAAAAATTAAACCAGATTTAATATTAGTAGATGCATTAACAAATATAAATACACTTGGAATACCATATAAGTCAATAATAAAAGGAGATGCCAAAGAGTATTCAATAGCAGCTGCATCAATACTTGCAAAAGTTACAAGGGACAGAATGATGAGAGAATATGATGAGATATATCCTCAATATGGATTTAGTGGTCACAAAGGATATGGAACTGCGAAACATATAGCAGCTATAAAAGAATATGGACCATGTATACTACATAGAAAATCTTTTATAAAAAATTTTATAAAGTAAAGGAGAACATCAAATGAATATTTTAAGTATAATAGCTAAAAAAAGAGATAAAAAAGTTTTAACCAAAGAAGAAATTGAATTATTTGTAAAAGATTATACAAATGGAAAGATTACAGATTATCAAGCAGCAGCATTAATAATGGCAATATATATAAATGGAATGAATAATGAAGAAATAACTAACTTAACACTTGCAATGGCACATTCAGGAGATACACTAGATTTAAGTGATATTTCTACAAGCATAGTAGATAAACACTCAACAGGAGGTGTAGGCGATAAAATCACATTAATTTTAATGCCAATAATAGCATCATTAGGAATACCAGTTGCCAAAATGTCTGGAAGAGGATTAGGTTTCACAGGTGGAACAATAGATAAATTAGAATCAATACCAGGATACAATGTTAATTTAACTATAGATGAATTTAAAGATAATGTTAGAGAAATTGGAATAAGTTTAATAGCAGCAAGTTTAAATCTAGCGCCAGCAGATAAAAAGATATATGCATTAAGAGATACAATTGCATGTACAGCAAATATTCCTTTAATTGCATCAAGTGTAATGAGCAAAAAAATTGCAGCAGGAGCAAATAAAATCTTAATAGATATTACTTGTGGTACAGGTGCATTTATGAAAGATGTAAGATCAGCTAAAGAACTAGCAAGTATGATGATAAAAATAGGAAGATTAGCAGGAAGAGAAGTAAGATGTGTAATTACTAACATGGACGAACCAATTGGTTATGCAATAGGAAACTCACTAGAAGTAATAGAAGCAGTTAGAGCTTTAAAAGGTGACATGGCAGAAGATATACAAGAAATAATAAGAACACTAGGAACACAAATGATATTGATGTCAGGTGCAACACAAGATGCACTTGAAGCAGAAAAAATGATAGTAGATGCAATAAATTCAGGAAGAGCATTTGAAAAATTTAAAGAATTAGTTGCAAAACAAGGTGGAGATGTAAGTTATATAGAAAGCACAGATAAATTTGAAAAAGCAAAATACATTATTCCAGTATTTGCAGAAGAAAGAGGAGCATTAAAAGAAATAGATACAGAAATGATAGGAAACATATCTGTATATTTAGGAGCGGGAAGAGTTAGAAAAGAGGATGAAATTGATCATGCTGCTGGAATAATAATGAACCAAAGAATTGGAAATGTAGTAGAAGTTGGACAAGTATTAGCATATATTCATACAAATGATGAATCAAAAATTGAGGGAGCTTTAAAGAACATGAAAGATGCATTTATACTTGATCCAAAACGAGTAGCAAAACCAAAAACAATATTAGGAATTATAAAATAAAACAGATAAAAGAAAAGGGGCAATATTTACAATAAATATTGCCTTTTATAAAATTTATTTTTATAAACAATAATGGCAATAATATTGTAAAACTTTATATAGAACTAAGAAAATCACAAATAGAATAGAAAAGTGATTACGATAAGTAAGAATAAAATTTTCAAAAAAATATATTAATAATGAAACCAAACTCAAACATGATTTGTATTATAAGTAGATTGGAGGTCTAAAATGCAAAAAGAGATATATATGAGGAAAATAGTTGAAAAATATTCTGATATGGTATATAGAATAGCGCTAACCAGAACAGAAACTATAGAAAATGCAGAAGATATTTTTCAAGAAGTTTTCGTAAAGTTTAGCGAGAAAATGCCAAGATTTGAAAATGATGAACATGAAAAAGCTTGGTTTATACGAGTAACAATTAATTTAAGTAAAAATATGAAACATAGTGCATGGAATAGAAAAATAGTAACACTAGACGAAAACTTAAATTTTGAAAAACAAGAGGAAAGTGACATTTTCTCAGTTGTATGTGACCTACCAGAAAATTATCAAACAGTAATCTACTTATTTTATTACGAAGGCTATAAAGTAAAAGAAATAGCAAAAATTTTAAAGAAAAGAGAAGGAACGATTAAAACATGGCTTTCAAGAAGTAGAGAAATGTTAAGAAAAAAGATTGAAGGAGGGTTTGAAGATGAACAATAATAAAGAAAATTATAAAAATGCAATGAACCAAATTCATCCAAATGAAAAATTAAAAAGTGATACAATAGAAAAAATGGTACAAAAGAAGAAATCAAGAGTGAATGTATTTATAAAATATGCAACAGCATGTGCAGTATTTGCAATATGTGTATCAATAGGAGCATTTTATGTAAAAGATAGAAATGTTCATGAGAATAATATAATACCTGAAACTAAAATAGCACAAGTTGAGGACAATTTACCTAGATTTAAAAATATGAATGAATTAAAAGAAGCAATAGGAGAAAGTTCTTATAGATATACTACTAAATCAATAAATGGAACAATCACATCAGCAGAAACTGCAACTACAGATAGCACTACTACAGCAGATACTTCAACTAATAAAAGTGAAAAAGAGTATTCAAAAACAAATACTCAAGTTGAAAATGTAGATGAAGCAGATATAGTAAAAACAGATGGAAATTATATATATTATACATCACAAAATAAAGTATATATAATAAATAGCGAAAACTTGAAACAAGAAAGTGTGTTAAATTTTGAATATGATGATAAGGAAGTTTATCCAGAAGAAATATATATTAGAAAAAACAAACTAGTAGTTATAGGTACAGAAGTGACAACAAAATCAACACAGTATAGTGATAATGAAGAAGATGCTTTGGTTGAACATGTAAGAATAAGAAATGAAGTCAAAACAACGGCATTAGTATATGATATTTCAAACAAAAGCAATCCAAAAGAAGTTCGCCAGTTATCAATAGATGGTGACTACTTAGATTCTAGAATGATAGAAAGTAATTTATATATAGTATCAGCAGAAACTGCATATTATTGTAAAGAAATGGATGATATTGATATACTACCAACGGTAAAAGATACAGCAGTTAGTGAAGAAAGCCAAACAATTAAATGTACAGACATAGCCTATTTTGAGGGAGAAGATACAGATGCATTTATAACTTTAGCAGGAATAAACATAGATAATAAAGAATCAGCAAATATAGAAACAATCTTAGGTTCATGGGCAAGCGTTTACGCAAATGAGAAAAATTTATATTTAACACAAGAAAATTATAAATATAGTTATATAACATATAGAGAAAAATACACTACTACGATATACAAATTCAATTTAGATAACGGAAAAATAAAACTACAAACAAAAACCGAAGTTGAAGGAGAAGTCAATGACCAATTTTCAATGGATGAATACGATGGAAAATTAAGAATAGCAACAACTGCAGGATATGATGATGATACAGAAAATATATTATATATATTTGACGAAGATTTAAAAGAAATTGGAAAATTAGATAATATGGCAAAAGGAGAAAAAATTTATTCAGTTAGATTTATAGGTAAAATAGGATATATTGTAACATTTGAAGAAATTGATCCATTATTTGTTATAGATTTATCAGATCCAACATCACCAACAATAAAAGGTCAGCTTAAAATTCCAGGATATAGTTCATATCTACATCCATATGATGAAACACATATAATAGGAATAGGATATAACACAAAGTCAAATGGATATGGTGGAGTAGTAAATACAAATATGAAAATGTCAATGTTTGATGTATCAGACCTTAATAATCCAGTAGAAATATTTAGCATAGATATAGGTGATAATAGAGTAAGTTCAGAAATGTCATATAATCATAAAGCATTATTTTATAATAAAGAGAAAGATTTAATTGGATTCGGAATAAGAGATTATTCAAATACATCATATAAGACAACAAGCAAGTTCATGATATATAAGATTGATTTAAAAAAAGGATTTCAAGAGTATGGTGAAATAGTATCACAAGAGTACAGTTGGAAAACAAATATAGATAGAGCTATATATATTGATAATAAATTATATACATTAGCAGAAACTGAAATTACAGAATATAATTTAGAAAACATGGAAAAAATAGCAGAATTAGAATTAGAATAAAAACTAAGCACGTTTGTAAAAATCAAACGTGCTTTTGTTATGCAAATATCGAATATAAATTATGCTTGCTTTTCAAATCCTCTATTCATTTTTTCTAATTCCTTGCACTTGATTTTATACTCGATTTGTTGAGTTAAAAATCTATAATACAAATATCCTTGTTCATATTGAGTAGCAGGATTAAACGGATCTTGAAATTCCTCCATAAACAACCTCCATAAAATCATTTTTATAAAATATATTCAATAAACAAAATAAATATGATAAAATACCCATTATGAAAAGGAGGTATATATGAAAAGAGAAGAAATTGAGGAAAAGTATAAGTGGGATTTAAGCAGAATGTATAAGACAGAAGAAGATTTTATGCAGGACTTCAAAGAAGTAAAAGATGAACTTCCAAACATAGAAAAATATAAAGGAAACTTTTTAGAAACAAGTGATAGATTTATAGAATTCATGAACTTGTTGGAAAAAGTAAATAGAAAATTAGAAAAAATGTACACATATGCACATTTAGCAGTTGATGTAGAACCTGAAAATGGTAGAATGCAAAACCTTAGTGCAAATGTATTAGGACTATTAGAAGAAGTAGGAAATAAAACAGTATTCATAGATTTAGAAATACTAAAAGATGAAGAGAAAGCTAAGAAAATATTAGAAGATGAAAGATGTAAGAAATACACAAATACAATAAATCATGTATTAAGAACAAAACCACATGTTCTAAGTGATGAAACAGAAAACATATTATCAATGGCAAGTGGAGTTTTAGGAGCATCATATAAAACGTACACAAATATAAGACCAGAATTTGAACCAGTAATTATAGATGGAAAAGAACACTTTTTAAATGAAGAAACAGCAAAAGAATATTTTAAAAATCCAGATGAAAATATAAGAAAACAAACATATGAAAAGTTAAATATAGTATATAAAAAATTTGCAAATATATATGCATCAACATTAGAAGGAACAATAAAAAAAGATGTATTTTATAGCAAAGCAAGAAAATTTGAATCACCACTTGCTGCAAGTACTTTTGGGGACGAAGTAACAGAAGAGTTATTTTATAAAGTATTAGAAGCGGCTAATAAAACATATCATCAATATTATTTAGAATACTTAGATGTAGTAAAGAAAGTAATGAATAAAGAAAACTTACAAATGTATGATTTAAGATATCCTGTAATGAAGGAACCAGACAAAAAATATTCTTTAGATGATGCATTTGAATTAATATTTGAAGCTACTAAAAACTTCGGAGAAGAATATAGAAAAATATTAGAAAAAGCAAGAACAGAAAGATGGATTGATTATATGCCACATGAAGGAAAAAGACATGGAGCATATTCATCAGGATGCTATGACTCAAATCCATACATATTAACAAGTTTCATAGGTGACATCGAGTCAATATTTACATTAATCCATGAATTAGGTCATTCAGTGCATACATATTTCTCAAATCATAATCAAGATTATGAAAACAGCGATTACAGAATATTTGTAGCAGAAGTAGCTTCTACAGTAAATGAAAATTTATTAATGGAACTACTAATAAAAAATAGCACAAATCCAGAAGAGAAAAAATATCTACTATACAAGAAATTAGATGAATTTATAGGATGTTGCTATAGACAACCATTCTTTGCAAATTTTGAAAATATATTACATCAAAAAGTTGCAAATAATGAAGGTTTATCAAACCAAGCTATAACAGATCTTTATGAAAAATTATCAGATGAATATTATGGCGAAAAAGTACAAATACACGAACTTACAAAATATACTTGTTATGGAGTGCCACACTTCTATTACAACTATTATGTATATAAATATACAGTAGGAATGTGTGTAGCATCTGTAATCGCCAAAAGAATATTTAATGGAGATAAAGAACAAATAGAAAATTATTTGAAATTCTTAAAATCAGGTTCAACCAAGAGTCCAGTAGAATTATTAACAATGGCAGGAGTAAATCCATTAGATGAAAACTTGTACAAAGAAGCATTTGAAAACTTTAAAAAAGATTTAGAAGAATTCAAATCAAGTATTTAAAAGTAAGAATTCAAATAGAAAGTCCGTTAATCATATAAAAAGAAAGCATTGTAAACTTAACCGTTTATAATGCTTTTTCCCATTAAAAACAACTCAAACACGCAAAAAAAGTTAACATAAAACTTGCAAAAACAAAAAAACGTGTTATAATATACAAGAATCTAAATTGAAGGCATTTGGCAAACCAGAAACTTATAGTAAAGCAACTGAAAGAGGAGGGTATGCCCTATGAAGGATTTTAGAAAAGACTTTAAAGCAATTATTGATGGACTATACGCACAAAAAGTTTGTAAAAAACTTCAGGCTGACGATGTTAAAAAAGTGGAAAAAGCATGGAAAAAGATCGTAGCCAAAAACAAAGATGTGTGCAGAACCTGGAAAAAGAAATATTATGATATCATCAATATCGATTGGATTTTATCGAAGAGCAAAAAGCTTAAAGTATCTGATCATCCGATTGAGATTTGCATCTTAATTCGGTTAATGAACAGCTTGGAGGATGATAAACCAATAAAAGATAGTGAGGTGGTACAAGATAATGAGAACTTACTCCAGGCTCTTCGGTCTATCAATGATCCTATTGCTGAAAATTTTGCAACAATTATTATGGATGGAGAGACAATCGATAACATCGATACAGAGTATTTCTTTGAAGTATTCTGTACAAAATAAGATCCTACAAAGCCAAGTGCCAAAAAAAGCGCTATAAACATAAACGTTTATGGCGCTTTTCCATTATATAAATTAAGATTTTTTTATTTTGTATATAATTCCACCAATAATAAGAAGAATTAATAATGGAATTAAAATTATAAGAAATAATTTAGAGCTATTAGCTTTTACTCCATCGTTTTGTGATACTGAAGGAAGAGTAATATCAGCTATTTTTTCTTTTACAATATTTTCGGAAATTGTAAATTTGGCATATTTTGTGTCAGAAGCAATCAATATAGTATCAGGTGTTGAAACTGGTAAAGATTCAATATTCAAATCAACAGATACACCATCAAAATCTTTATTTCCAATAGTAAAATCACTATAATTTTGTTTAAAATAATAAGAGAGTTTTTCACTATCAGTTGTATTATTTGTTAACAATATTTTTAATGCAGTTAATACAGAATCATAAGCATAGTCATTAAGCTCGGTTGGCTGAGCAATATATATAATTAGATTACCATTTTCATCATATGATTTTAGAAATAATAAGCCTTGAGCTTTAACAATTGTGTTTTCTTTTTCATATAAAGTTTCATATTCTTTATAAAAATCTTCTTCTTTAATTGAAGAATCAATTTGAGGAACAGGAAGTTTTATACTTGGATTAATTTTAAAATCTACTGTGATAGATGAACCATCATCAGAAAGATAGTTTTTTGAAATACCATTATCTTTTAACGTGGAAAAGCAAAAAGAGTCATCAAAAGCAGCAGATAGCTGTACTCCAGAAGCATTTCCTTGCATAGTAGAAATGGTATCTATAAAAATAGCATTTAAAATATCAAGATGTTCATTATTAAGAGATGAATAGGATGTACTAAAAACGCCATCACTTTCATTATATGTATAAATAAGTGAGTCAGAATCATTATACGTTAAAACTATGACGTTGTTAGATTGAGTTGCTGTAACTTTAACCCCAATATTAGCTAAAGCAGCAACATAAGAATTATTATTATAATTATCACCAATAGTATTAATATCAATATTCGAAGTTTCAAAATCACATTTAGAAATAGGAATAAACATTAATAAAAATAATACAAAGAAAAACAATATTTTATAAAATTTCATAAATAATTACCTCCAATGTATTAAAATAATATAAATAAAAAATAAAAATTTCAAGGAAAAAGGCAGACTAATTGAAAAAAATATTATATAATAATTTATGTAAAGAGAAAGGTGATGTGGATGAATATATATAAACCCATAATAGGAGAATTAACTGAAGAAAATGATATACACGCATCGATTGAATTATATAAAGAAAACGGAACAATAATAGAAAATAGAATAATAACAAAACTTGAAGAAATTGATTTAAATGCAGAAGATATTGAATTTGAAAAATGTATTTTTAGAGATTGTAAAATAAAAGGAACTTTTGAAAGAGCAGTGTTTCATGATGTAATATTCGAAAATTGTGATTTTTCAAATAGTTTATTTATGGAAGGAAGCTTTATAAGAGTAGCTTTCAAAAATAGCAAATTCGTAGGATGTGATTTTTCAGAATCAAGAATTTACCATATGTCAGCTGAAGAATCTATTTTTAAATATGCAAATTTTTCAAATACAAGTTTAGAAGAAATTATTTTCAATGAATGTGATCTTGCTAATAGTAGTTTTTCTGAATGTAAAATAAAACATATATATTTTGAAAAATCAAAATTAATACAAACACAATTCTTTAGAACCAAATTAAAAGGAATAGATGTATCAACTTGCGAAATTCATGGAATAGTCACAAGTATAGAAGACATAAAAGGAATAATAGTGAACAGTTTTCAAGCAATTGAACTATCAAAATTAATGGAAATAGTAATAAAATAATGGAGATATATTTTTTTGAGTAGACGAGAAAATAGAAAATTAGAAAAATTAAAAAAAGCCAGAAAACGAAAAAAAATATTAAAATGTATGGCTTTTATAGTAATAATAGCTTCTTTTTTCTATGTAAGTAATACATCAGAAAAAGAAGTAAGAAATTTTATAAAAGATAGAATTTCTGCTAAAACTGAAAATACGGTATCAAATGCAACAAACCAAATTATCCAAAATACGACTATAGAAACAGTTTCAAACGTAATTATCGAAGATACAGAAAAAAATGAAGTAGTAGAAAAAGTTGTAGAAGAAAAAGAAAATGAAACCGTAAGAAAAATAGTAGAGAAATATATAGATAAGAATAATTTGAATCAAGATAATTTTGCTTTTTTCTATTATAACCCAATAACGGAGGAAAGTTATTTTTATAATGAGAATTCGTATTTTACAGCAGCAAGTACTATAAAAGTACCATTAGCTATGATATATTATGATAAAATTAATAATGGAGATTTAACATTAAAATCAACTTTTACATATAACAAAGAGCATTATGAAGAAGGTGCAGGAACAATAGCGACATTATATAAACCTGGCGAAGAAGTCCCACTACAATATTTATTAGAACAGATGATAATTAACTCAGATAATACAGCAACAAATATTTTAAAAACAGGATTAGGTGGAGAAAAGGCATACAGAATTTTAATAAAGCAATATACTCAAATACATCTTCCAAGTGAATTTAATGAAGATAACATAACATCTGCAGCATATTCGCTAGATGTACTTAAAAAGATATATAACAATCAAGATGATTATCAAAGACTTATAGAACTTATGAAAAAATCATCTGGTGGCGGATACTTAAAAAAAGACATAACCAATTGCGAAATTGCACATAAATATGGAAGTTATGAGGGCAATGTTCACGATTATGGAATTTGCTATTCAAATAATCCATATTTAATAGGAGTTTTTACTAAGAATGTACCAAATGCAGAAAATTTAATTTCAGCAATTAATAAAGAAATATTAAGCAACCAAAAATAAACGTTCTAATACAACCCTTCACAGAATATTATTAAACAAAGTATTCGTAGTGGAGGGTTTCTTTATGAGAGAAATATCAATTGAAGAACGTGCAGTAAAGCTAGCACGATATATTATAGATTCAAAAGATACAGTAAGAGGAACAGCAAAAAAATTTGGAATAAGTAAAAGTACGGTACATAAAGATTTAAGTCAAAGATTAGAAAACATAAATCATTCTTTATACTTAGAAGTTCGAGAAGTTTTAGATGAAAATAAAGCAGAGCGACATATCAGAGGAGGTTTAGCAACAAAGAAGAAATATGAAAAAATGAAAATGTAATATATATTTTATTGACTTTATATATAAATATTAGCTAAAATAAATATATAAAGCACAAAGGAGAAGAAATATGAAAAATAAAAAAGTAATTATAGTTGTAGTAGCAATTATAGCTATTATTTTAGTATCATTAGCAATATGGTTTGGAATTAGAAAATATAAAATAAATCAATACACAAAAGCTGATGAATATGAAGTAAAAAGTGAAAAAATAGCTTCTGTAAAATCAGTAGTAGGTGAAAGAAAAATAAAAACGTATTCAAACAGTAACCAAGGAGTTCAAATATTAAAATTAACATTTATAGATAACGATAGCGAAAATACAGTAAAAGAATATATGAATTACTTAAAAGATAATGGAAATTACATTGAAATGAATATGAGCGAATCAAATAAAAGGAAAATAGCAAACCCATCAAAAGAGTTAATTACAGTAGAAACAGAAATAATAGAGGGTGGATTTATACTAACAATAGAAGTTGGACCAGGTTCAATAAAAGTTAATAATCCAGAGTAAAAAATATGGAAGCATAGGTTTCCATATTTTTTTGTCGAATCATCACACTATAATTAAAGATTACATATTTTATTATAGGTGATGAACATGATTACAGAAACATTAAAAAATAAAAGGAGAAGCTCTAGTAAAGCAATTATATTGCATTTAGACGGAGATAAAAAATATTCTAAAAGAGCATTAAATTATTACAATAATTTGAATTTAAAAGCAGCAGTAGAAAATATCACTGAGAGACAACAACCAATGGAAGTTATGTATTTATTGGAAAGATATAAACCCAATATATTAGTGACAACAGGGCATGATCTAATGTTTAAAAAGGGACAAGATTTGTACAAAATTGAAAACTATAAAAATTCAAAATATTTTATACAAACAGTTAGAAATGCGAGAATGTGGGAAAAATCAGAAGAGAAATTAATAATAATAGCAGGAGCTTGTGAAAGCTTTTTTGAAGCTATTATGTTAGAAGGCGCAAATTTTGCATCATCACCAGCAAGGATAATGATAGAATATAGAGATCCTCTTATAATAGCAAGTAAAATTGCGTATACAGATTCAAATAAATATGTAAGTATAAACGAACTAAAACCTTATTTGAAAAGTAATTATAACGGAATGGGTGGAACAAGGGCCAAAGGAAAGAAAAACGGCTGACAAAAAGACAAAAAAAGAGAATGTAACAGTATTGTAATATAAAAGTAATATAAAAGAAAAATGAAAAAGTAAAAGACACGAAAGCACTGAAATATAAAGAAAAGGCGAAAACAGGCTTGCTACAACATTTTTGACAAAAATCGACTACGGTGGTATACTTAGCCTATCAAAAATGAAGTAGGTGATTAAATGATTTATAAGTCTGATATTAGTAGTCTAAAAAAGAATATGGAGGATCAAATTGGTCATAAAATAATAGTTAAAGAGTCACCAGGAAAAAGAAGCAAACCATTAGAAAAAGCAGCTATTATAGAACAAGTTTATCCAACTTACTTTAGAGTAAAATTTGAAGAAAACGAAAGAAGAAGTTCTTACAATTATACAGATATTTTTACAAAATCTGTGGAAGTTCAAATATATGATGGAGAGCAATTTAAAGCTTTAGAACCACCAGCAATTATTTCTAAGAAAAATAGAGAAGAGTTTGCATAAAAAATTCCTTGAAAAAGGAATTTTTTTTTGACCTTTAAATATATATTAATAATAAGAAAAAGGAGGTCAAATATGGATTTACAAATTCAAAAGGAAAAGATAAATATTAAGAAAAAAATAGGTGAAAAAAATAAAAAAATAGTAATAGAAAAAGATGTAATATTACCAGATAGTAAACCAGATATAATAAAAATTCAAAATGAGAGCAGTAATGCATATATAACGAAAAAAGAAAATATGGAAAACAAAATTAAAATTGATGGTGGAGTAGCAACTAGAATTTCATATTTAACTGGGGAAGGAAAATGTAGAGTATTAAAAATTGAAGAGAGCTTTAGTGAAGTATTAGAAATACAAGGCGTAACAGAAGAAACATATATAAATGATTCATTAAATATAAGGAACGCAAATGTAACAATACTAAATGAAAGAAAAATACATTATAAAGTTGAAATAGATTGCATGGTAAAAGCATCTAAGAAGGAAGAAGTGGAATATATATATGAAATAAATAAATCACATAATTTACAAACATTAACACAAAAAAGAAGAATTGATACTTTTGTTGGTCATGGCGAATCCAAATTAAGTGTAAAAGAAAAAATGGAAATAGAAAATCTTCAAGAAAGCATAGAAGTAGTACAAATGACACATAGAATAGTAAATATAGAAAAAAAGATAAGTTATAACAAGGTATTAATAAAAGCCGATTGTGAAATGAAATGTTTATATCAAACAGAAAATGGACATATATATGTAGCTAAGAAAAATGTTCCTTTAATGGGATTCTTAGACATAGAAAATGTTGAAGAAAGCAATTACGTAAATACTGAGTTTAATTTAAAGAACATAAATATCACAGAAAATGAAAATGATATAAAGCCAGGAATAGATATTGAAATGGAAATAAACATGATAGGAGATGTGTATGACAGCAAAGAGATTAATATGATAAATGACTTATATGATTTAAATTATAAAACAGAATTTAGCAAACAGAAGGTAATGTTAGAAAATTCTAGTACAGTTCCATCACAAACAGCAACTATTAACCAAAAGACAGTCGTTCAAGATATAAATCAAGTATATAACGCTGAATATCAAATAATAAATACTAGAACAAATGGAAGAGAATTAGAATTAGAAATTCAAGCCACATATTTATATAGTTCATTTGAAAATCAAACAATAAACAGAAAGAATGAAACATTTTCACAAACTATACAATTAGAAAAAAATCTCACAGAAGTATCTGCAAGAATAATGCAAAATAGTACCAATGTATTACCAGACTCAAGTATTAATACTGAATTAAGTATTAATATATATAATCAATCATCAAGCCAAATGGAAATCATAAATGAAATAAAAATAAATGATGAAGAAAATGATGAAGGTTATAGTATGATAATTTACTTTGTGAAACCAGGAGACTCATTGTGGAAAATTGCTAAGAGGTTTAAAAGTACAATAAGAGAAATTTCAAATTTAAACGAAATCGCTAATGAAGATAAAATTAATGTAGGTGATAAATTATATATTCCAAGAGCAATATAAAATGGAAAAAATATATTCAAGACCAAAAATAAAATTTCCAAAGAAAAAATATAGAATTATCATAGTACTTATAATATTGGCAACAATGATTGTGCTAGTATTAAATAAAGTAATATATCCATTGTTTTCAAAAAAATGCATATATAAAGCTAAAGTAATTGTTACACAAGTTAGTAATGAAGAGACAGAAAATATAATGAAAAATTATACTTATAAAGATTTAGTGCATATCGAAGAAGATTCTGACGGAAATGTTACATTTTTAGAATCAAATGTTGTATTAATTAATCAAATAAAAGCAAATATAGTAACAAACATTCAAAAAAGATTTGCAGAAAGCAAAGATACAAATATAGAGATAAGAGCAGGTGCATTAACAGGAAGCAGATTAATATCGAATATGGGACCAAAAATAAAAATAAAAGTAGTACCATCAGGAACAATTTCAAGTACACTAGAAACTGAATTTTATTCAGTAGGAGTAAATCAATCATTACATAGAATATTTTTATCTATAAATTGCACAGTAAGTATATTATCTCCATTTGAAACAGTTTCACAAAGCATAGAAAGTAAGATATTATTATCAGAGTCAGTAATCGTAGGGAATACACCTGAAAATTATTACAAAATAGACAACATGACGCCAAGTGATCAATTAAACCTTTTACCATAAAAAAGAGGAGTGCAACACTATGTAATTGTCAAAAAATATATAAATTTAAATTGAAAATTTCAGTATGAATAAACAAAAAATAAAAAAATCCTAGAAACTGTTGACTTTTTGAAATATCTGTATTAAAATATTAACGCATTGTATGTAATATGAATTTATTAAATACTTCTCCCCGGTGGTATTGTAATAAATTTTATATAAAATATAAAAATTGAATGGAGGGTAATTATTACCATGAATAATACAACATATAGCGCAAAGAAAAGTGAAATTGAAAGCAAATGGTATATTATTGATGCTCAAGGAAAATCATTAGGTAGAGTTGCAACAGAAGCAGCAAAATTATTAAGAGGAAAACACAAACCAACATACACACCAACAATAGATACAGGTGATCACGTAATCGTTATAAACTGTAAAGATGCAGTTTTAACAGGAAAGAAATTAGATCAAAAAATGTACAGACATCATTCAGGATACATTGGAGGAATGAAAGAAACATCAGCAAGAGTTATGATGGAAAATACTCCAGAAAAAGCAATGATGCTTGCTATAAAAGGAATGCTTCCACATACAAAATTAGGAAGACAAATGATCAAAAAATTAAGAGTATATGCTGGTAGCGAACACGAAAATGTAGCACAAAAACCAGAAGTATGGGAGGTTAAATAATGGCTAAGAAATCTGAAAAAATAGTTTTCTGCGGAACAGGTAGAAGAAAAAAATCAATCGCTAGAGTTAGATTAGTAGAAGGAAAAGGCGATATAACAGTTAACGGAAAAAAATTAGATGAATATTTCGGAACAGAAATATTAAAAGTTATAGTAAATCAACCATTAACAGTTACAAACACAACTGGAAAATATGATGTTATTTGTAAAGTTGAAGGTGGAGGATATACAGGTCAAGCCGGAGCTATCAGACATGGTATTTCAAGAGCTTTATTAGAAGCAAACGGAGAATACAGAGCTGCATTAAAATCAAACGGATTCTTAACAAGAGATCCACGTATGAAAGAAAGAAGAAAATACGGATTGAAAAAAGCAAGAAAAGCTCCACAATTCTCAAAGAGATAATTTTATATTTCAAAATCAAACCTCGGTAAAAAATTACCGAGGTTTTTGTTAACTTTAATGATAAGCCATCAGCCATATGAAGTGGTAAGATAAAATCAGACTTTTGTGTCTACTTTTATCCTACCACTTCATTATATTTGGGATAGCTATTTATACATACGTGAAAGTCCCTGTGAAAATGCTCTCACAGGGACTTATTGTACTTACTAAAAATTTAATCTTATCAGTTTCCTAATTGATGCTTTTCTGCATATTCAAAAGCATTATACTCTCGATCAGCCTTTTTTAGAATCGCAGAAGCAGTTAAATAACCGCTTAATGCAGATACAATAACAACAAAAATTGCTACCAGAATAACATAAGTATCTGCTTTCTTTTTGCCTTTTCCACCAAAAAGAGCTGAAGCAAGTCTACCAATTGCACTAGGCATTTCTCTAGCAGCAGTTACAGTATTTTTAAACTGCGCATAAGTATTCCATCCAGCAACAATTGCATTAGGAACTGTTTTTCTTTCCCAAAAGTTTGCAACAGACTGGAACCAGATTAAAAATCCAGTAGGTATAACAGCCATACCAACTAATACATATAAAGCATCAGAAGAAAGCTGCTGAATAGCCATTATCGTTTCAGGAGAAGTGTCCCTTACTAATGGCAGAATGTAAGGTAACGCCATTAACAGAATATAGCCATATACCATTGTGAATCCTGCAATTGACATGATATAGCCAATCCATACATACAGCCAGAAGAAACCTCCAAGCTCTTTGGATTCACTCCAGTACCGACCAACGCTCTTAGCGTTGCCCCAGGAAATGAGAAAGTTGACGAGTAACAGGAAGATGATAGCTAACATATCTCTACCTCCATTAAATAAAATGATTTGCATACATAATGTTAACATAAAATCAATAAAAAATCAAGAAAATTTAATAAAAACCTTGACACCACACTAAAAAGGTGTTATTATAAGTACGTTCAAAAGCAGAAGTCAATTCTCACCTTAGCTAATTAAGGCAAAAGGTTAAAAAATACATATTATAAATATCAATAATAATATATATTTTTGTGCGGATTGACTTGTTTGAAAACAAGTCATTTTTTTTATGAAATGAGAAATCAAAAAATCGGAGGTGTTTTACTATAAAACAAGAATTACCTATTAATAGGCAAATAAGATTTAGCTTTGTTAATGTAATTAGCGAAACTGGAGAAAAATTAGGAAAGCTAAGTTTAGAAGAAGCTATTGATGTAGCAGAAAGCAAAGATTTAGATTTAGTGTTAGTTTCACCAAATCCAGAAATGCCAGTTGCAAAAATTATGAACTATGGAAAATATAAGTTCGAACAAGCTAAGAAAGAAAAAGAATCTAGAAAAAACCAAAAAGCAGTTGAAACAAAAGAAATCAGAGTAACTCCAAATATTGGAGATCATGACTTTTCTTTTAAATGTAAAAATGCAAGAGGATTTTTAGAGTCTGGAAACAAGGTAAAATTCACAGTACGATTTAGAGGTAGAGAACTTAACAATGTTAAGATAGGTGAAGATGTTCTTAATAAATTTGCCGAAGAATTATCTGATATAGCTAACATTGAAAAAAGACCTCATTTAGAAGGTAAAAGTATGTTTTTAATACTAGCTAAGAAATAGAAAGGAGAATTTATTATGCCAAAATTAAAAACAAATAAAGCAGCAGCTAAAAGATATGGATTTACAGCTACAGGAAAAGTAAAAAGAACAAAAGCTAATAGAAGACACTTATTAGCAAACAAAACAAAGAGAACAAAACACACAGCAAGAGTACAAGACGGAATAATGGATAAAACATGCGTATCACATGTAAAAAAATTATTACCATATGGTGACTAATTAAAAGATTTGAGAAAAAGGAGTGAAAAATAAATGGCAAGAGTAAAAACAGCAAGAACTACAAGAGCTAGACATAAAAAAGTTTTAAAAAGAGCAAAAGGATATTATGGAGCAAAACATTATAGATTTAGAATGGCAAATCAAGCTGTTATGAAATCTGGAATGTATGCATATATTGGAAGAAAAGACAAAAAGAGTAACTTTAGAAAATTATGGATAATCAGAATTAATGCTGCAGCTAGAATGAACGGATTAACATATAGCCAATTAATTTCTGGATTAAAGAAAGCTAATGTAGCTATAAACAGAAAAATGTTAGCTGAAATAGCTGTATCAGACAGCAAAGCTTTCGCTGAAATAGCTGAAATAGCTAAAAAAGCTTAATTAAAAATAAAAAGCAAATTTTAAAGTGCATCTCTATATGCTAGAAAGTATATCTAACATATAGAGGTGCATTTTTGCGTGAAATTACAAATGCTTTATATTCTATGAAAAAAAGTAGCTAATAGAGTAATAGACAATACATATTTTTACATGAAAATAATTGAAAAAAAACAAATGGTGTTATATAATATTAAACATCATAAAAATAGCATGAATACTTATTTTCTAAGTAAAACATGCAATGAAGGAGGATTAAACATGGCATACAATTTTAAAGAAGTAGAACACAAGTGGCAAAAAAAATGGGAAGAAGAAGGGACTTTTAATGCAAAAAATGATTATACATTACCAAAATGGTTTGGTTTAATTGAATTTCCATACCCTTCAGGACAAGGACTCCATGTTGGTCATCCACGTAGCTATACAGCATTAGACATAATAGCTAGAAAAAAGAGAATGCAAGGATATAATGTTTTGTATCCAATAGGTTTTGATGCATTTGGCTTGCCAGCAGAAAACTATGCTATCAAAAATCACATTCATCCAAGAATAACAACAGAGCAAAACATAAATCACTTTAGACAACAATTGAAATCACTAGGATTTTCATTTGATTGGTCAAGAGAAATAAATACAACAGATCCAGATTACTATAAATGGACACAATGGATTTTCATTCAATTATTTAAAAACGGATTAGCATACAAAACAACAATGCCAATAAACTTCTGTACAGGATGTAAAGTTGGATTAGCAAACGAAGAAGTTGTAAACGGTGTGTGTGAAAGATGTGGAAGTCCAGTAGTTCAAAAAGAAAAATCACAATGGATGTTGAGAATTACAAAATATGCACAAAGATTAATTGATGATTTAGATGATTTAGATTTCTTAGATAAGATAAAAGCACAACAAATAAATTGGATAGGAAGAAGCGAAGGCGCAGAAGTAAACTTTGAAGTTGTAGCTGAAAATAAAGAAACAGAAAAAGATTATTTAAGAATATACACAACAAGACCAGATACAATATTTGGAGCTACTTATATGGTAATTTCACCAGAGCATCCGTTTATAAAAAAATATGAAAAAGAAATTACAAACTTAGAAGAAGTAAAAGAATATCAACATCAGGCTTCATTAAAATCTGATTTTGAAAGAGCAGAATTAAACAAAGAAAAAACAGGTGTTGAAATAAAGGGAATAAAAGCAATAAATCCGTTAACAAAAGAAGAAATTCCAATATGGATTTCAGATTATGTATTAATAACTTATGGAACAGGAGCAATTATGGCTGTTCCAGCACATGATACAAGAGACTTTGAATTTGCAAAGAAATTTAATTTGCCAATTAAACCAGTAATCATGCCAAAAGACGGAAAAATAGATGAAAAAGAGATGACAGAAGCATATACAGATGTAAATGATGGAATTGCTATTAATTCAGGATTTTTAAATGGACTTGCTAGTAAAGAAGCAATCAAAAAAGCAATTGAATATATAGAAGAAAACAAATTAGGCGAAAGAAAAGTAAATTACAAATTACGTGATTGGGTATTCTCTCGTCAAAGATATTGGGGTGAACCAATTCCAATGGTATATTGTGAAGATTGCGGATGGGTTCCAGTTCCAGAAGAAGAATTGCCTTTGAAATTACCTGAAATAGAAGATTATGAGCCAGGAGAAAATGGCGAATCACCACTTGCAAAACAAACAGAATGGATAAAAACAAAATGCCCACATTGCGGAAAAGAAGCAAGAAGAGAAACAGATACAATGCCACAATGGGCAGGTTCATCATGGTACTATTTAAGATATATGGATCCACACAATGATAAAGAATTTGCATCAAAAGAAGCATTAGAATACTGGTCACCAGTAGATTGGTATAATGGCGGAATGGAACATACAACACTTCACTTATTATATTCAAGATTCTGGCACAAATTCTTATATGACATTGGAAAAGTCCCAACAAAAGAACCATATCAAAAACGTACATCACATGGAATGATTTTAGGTGGAAACGGCGAAAAAATGTCAAAATCAAAAGGAAACGTAATAAACCCAGACGACATAGTAGAAGAATTTGGAGCAGATAGTTTTAGAGTATATGAAATGTTTATGGGACCATTTGATCAAACAGCACCATGGTCAATGGAAAGTATCAGAGGATGCAGTAAGTTCTTAGACAGAGTATGGAGCTTACAAGACGTGTTATCTGAAGGAACAGAGTATTCAAAAGAATATGAATCAATGATGCATAAAGCAATAAAGAAAGTAACAAATGACATAGAAGAAATGAAATTCAATACAGCCGTAAGTACTTTCATGACAATGTTAAACGAATTCACAAAATCTAAGAAAATTAACAGAGCAGAATATAAAACCTTCTTACAATTATTAAATCCATTTGCACCACATATGACAGAAGAAATATGGAACCAAATTGGAGAAGAAAAAGAAATTTCACAAACTTCATGGCCAACATATGATGAAGCAAAAACAATAGATGATGAAATTGAAATTCCTGTACAAATTAATGGAAAGGTAAAAGCAACAGTTGTTGTACCGAAAGATGCCGATGAATCAATAGTGGAAAAAGCAACAACAGAAAATGAAGCAGTAAGCAAATTACTAGAAGGAAAAAATATTGTTAAGAAAATATATGTAAAAGGAAAAATATACAACATAGTTGTAAAATAAAAAGTATATAGAGAAGAAAAAATATATTATCTAATAAAGAAAAATGTCGAAAGGTTTCAGAAGACCTCTCGACATTTTTTTGCACGTACTAACGATAGATGTGATATACCTGAAAAAATGTTGATCCTTTTCTAGGAATATTGGCAGTAAAATCCTGAGAATCAGAATGAGACGCACCAAGCTTTTCTAAAAGAGAAAGTGAAGCAACATTATCAGGTTCAACATCAAACCGGAAGGCATTAAATCCTTTTAACTTACAAAAATTGATATAATTGTTAAGTGCTTCTAGCATATAATTATTCCGGCGATAAGAGCTGAATATGAAAAATTCAACTAATAATTCACCAGAAACAAACACATTGCCATTGATGTAACCAATCAACATATTAGTTGACTTTGAAAATATACCAATAGGAATGCATTCAGTACGATGAAGCGTTTCTAAAAAATCCAAAACATCCATGGTTGATTTGCCAAAATCAAAGAAATGCTGTATTTCTTTATCAGCGACAACCTTTTCTGCAAAAACAGAAAAATCTTTACGTGCTAAAGGCCGACATTTCAGCCTAAGGGTATCGTAGTCTAAAGTAATCATAGATACCACCTCCTATATTTTTTATGCTAAACATTATAGCATAAAATTTACATAATGTAAATTGCATTAATATAAAAGTAATATCACAAGATTCTACTGTTTTTTCATTTTTGGTTTAGAAACAAGAGCTGAAAGGTATCCAAAGAAAATAGCAGCAGTAATTCCACCTGCAGCAGCTTTTATGCCACCTGTGAATACACCAAGAAAACCAGATTGATGAACTTCTTGGATAACTCCTTTTGAAAGATTATATCCAAATCCAGTAAGCGGAACTGTAGCACCACATCCAGCAAAATCAACAAGATATTTATAAATTCCAAGTCCACCTAAAATAGCTCCAACAGTGACATAAAGAACAAGAATTCTAGCTGGTGTAAGTTTTGTTTTATCAATCAAAATTTGAGCGATAATACATAAAATGCCTCCAACAACAAAAGCTTTTAAAAGCATCATATAATCTAGATTATTAATAAATTCTCCCATACGACTCCTTTCAAATATTAAAGTTCAATACTAATAGCATGTGCAATACCAGGAATAGATTCACCTTGCTGGCTTGAAGTAGAATTCATTAAAGCACCAGTAGCAACTAGTAATATTTTTTTTAATTTTTTGTTTTTTAATTGTTGAAAAAAGTAACCAGAAAAAACAGTTCCACAACACGCACAACCAGAACCACCAGAATGAGTATCTTGCTTTTCTTTATCAAACATAAGAACACCACAATCATTGTAATTAGAAGATAATTGATATCCATCAGCTTTACACAAATCAAGAACAATTTCCTTTCCAATATGTCCAAGATCGCCAGTAATAATAGCATCGTAATAAGATGGAGCACGCCCAGTATCTTTAAGATGAGTTAAAATGGTGGAAACAGCAGCAGGCGCCATTGCACTACCCATGTTGTTAGCATCCTTAATTCCTCTGTCGACAATTTTGCCAGGAGTAACATGAGTTATATAAGGTCCTAATCCGTTGCTAGACAAAACAGCAGCACTACTTCCGGTTACAGTCCACTGAGAAGTAGGTGGCCTTTGATTCCCAAGTTCAAGAGGAAAACGAAATTGCTTTTCTGCACTACAAAAATGACTTGAAGTAGAAGCAATAGCATATTTGCCAGCACCACCATCCAATAACATAGATGCAAGCATCATTCCTTCAACAAATGTTGAACAAGCGCCAAAAACTCCGAAAAAAGGAATTTCAAAATCTCTAATTCCGAAACTTGAGGAAATACATTGATTTAATAAATCTCCTGCAAATAAGTAATCAATACTTGAAACAGAAAGATTAGATTTTCTAATAACAGTTTCAATAGCCGTTTTAATCATTTTTGACTCAGCTTTTTCCCATGTTTTTTCACCATAAAATTCATCTTCTAAACAAACATCAAAATATTTGGCCATTGGACCGTCAGCTTCTTTTTTTCCAACAATACTAGCAGTTTCTAATATCGTAACAGGATTATCTAATTTAAAAGTTTGAGAACCAATTTTTTTCATACACAATTTCCTTTCTAAAAATTAAATTATACTAACATGATAGATTGAACATTGAATAACAAATAAACAAGTCCAACAATAACAGAAGAAGAAATGCCGTAAACAAGTACAGGTCCAGCAACAGTAAACATTTTTGCTCCAACACCCATAACAAATCCTTCAGATTTATACTCCATTGCAGGTGAAATTATAGAATTTGCAAAACCTGTAATAGGAACGAGCGAACCAGCGCCAGCAAATTTTCCAATTTTATTAAAAACATTAATTGCAGTTAAAAATGCACTCAAAAAGATCAAACATATTGAAACAATAGTACCTGTAATTTCAGACGAAAAACCTCTATAAACAAAATAATCAAAAATTAATTGACCAATTACGCAAATTAATCCACCAACCCAAAATGCATTAAAACAATTTTTTAAAATAGGAGAATTTGGCGATTTTTTATCAACGTAATTTTGATAATCTTTATTAGTATTTATTGACTCCATAAAAAGCCTCCTTTTATTAAATATAATTTCCGAAAAATAGAAAAAATATTCCAAAAAAGGTAAAATTAAAAATATGTTACATTACTGTTACTTTTAATTAACACTTATATTAAACTTATTGACTTTTAGTGCTTAAATAGGTAAAAATATAAGTATAAATGATTAAAAAAGTCGTAAAAAAAACAGATCATTTATGCAGGTAAAAGGAGATAAAAATGCAAAGCTGTTTAGGAGTATATATAGACGATAATTTAATTAAATACGCTAAAGTTTCAAAGGAAAAAGATAACTATAAAATCGAATCTTCTGGAACAAAATTTTATGAAGATATAAACCAAGCAATTAAACAAATTGTAGTAGAAACTAATAGCTCTAAGATTCCAATTTCTACCAATATAACAGGAGAGTCATATGACTACTTTAGCTTTTATTCTGGAATAAAAGAAAAAGACCTAGATAAATCACTTGGCATGGAATTCGAAATGCAATGTGCAGAAAAAGGCGTAAATAAAGATGAGTTAGAAAGAAGAAATATATATATAATAGACCAAGATAATGCAGACCAAATGATTGCAATTAACGTATCAGCAGATAAAAATACAATTGAAGATGAAAAAAGCTTGTTTGAAAAATATATGTTGGGTACAATTCAACCATTACCAATTGGCATAATGAATCTAGTGAAATTAGATGACGACAAAAATGAATTAATAGTAAATATGGAAGAAAAAACAACATTAACATTTTGCGAAAATGGTCAAATTAATTCAATTCAAGAAATAGAGACAAGTATTTCAGAAGCTTTAAGAGAGATAACTAAAAGAGAAAATTCAAAAACAAAAGCATACGAAATATTGAAAAATATAACAATATCATCACAAGATATGGATACATTACAAGATGGAAATGAATATATGGATGTTGTTATTCCAATTCTTTTCAAAATGCTTAATGAATTAAAAGAGAAAATGAGCGATTTTGGAAGACAAATACATAAAATATATTTCACAGGAACAGGAATTGTTATAAACAATGTAGATATGTATTTCCAAGATAGATTAAATGATATCCAATGCGATTTGATAAAACCTTCATTCTTAGATTCACAATCATTAAAAATTGGAATTAAGGACTATATAGAAGTAAACAGCGCAATTTCATTAGCAATTTCAGGTTTATCAAATGATAATAAATTGAACTTTGCTGGAAAAAAAGGATTTAAGATTCAAGGATTAGAAATAACTGGACTTCCAGCTGGAAAAACTCCAAAAGTAAAATCACTTAAAGAAACTGCAGAAGAAAAATTGGACGCATTTGAAAAACTTACACTTAGATTAATTATATTATCAATTATATTTTTGATTACATATACAGCTATTACAGGAACAATATACAATAACTTAGCAGATAAATCAGCAGATGCTACTCAAAAAATAGCAGATACTCAATCATCAATAGCTACAATGGCAAAAACAAAAACATCAATTGAATATTTAACTTCAGAATATGATTCAATAATTGCAAAATTAAATAGCGGAACAGCTACAAATGGAACATCAACATTTAGAACAAATGAATTAAATAACTTCTTAACAAAGTTGAAATCAATAATACCAACAGAAGTTAAATTAGTAAGTTTAGAAAATACAGAACAAAGACACATCGTAATTCAAGCAAGAGCTGCTAAATATCAACAATTAGGATATTTCAAAGCATTACTAGAAGCAGAAACACAAGAAGGTAGTTCATATAAATCAATATTATCAAATGTAAAAGCCAGCACTGGTATAAGATACCATGATGATACATTAGATGAAGATTATATATTAATTACTATAGAAGGAGATCTAACAGAATAATTCAAGAAGGAGATAAAAAATGAGAAAACTAATTCTCTCAGGAGTTTTGATTTTTACATTGATTTTTGCTTTTTTGTGTGTGAAATCTGGAATGGCAGGACCAATTCAAATTTATAGTTACAAAGATTTAAAAACACAAAGTAAAGCAACTAATCAAAAAATGAATGAATTAACTAAAGTAAAATCAGAAGGATATGCAGTAACAGAAGCAAATTTACAAAGAACTGTAAAAAAACATTTAGAAGTAAAAAGTACATATGAAAAAGTTGCTAGTACAAAAACAGAAGAACAAAAACAAAGAGCGTTACTTGGACAAGATTATGATTTAAGTTTCTTATGGGTAGAATTAGGAAACTATGCAACAAAAAATAACTGTGATTTAACATTAGAAGTATCACAAGAAAAAGATGTATCAGATGATGAAAATTATGTATTATGTGATTTGAAATTTGAAATAGTTAGTGGGTATGATGGAATAACAAGTTTCATAGAAGACATTAGTAAAGATGCTGACTTAGGATTTATTCCTGAAAACTTAAAATTATATTCAGAATATAGACAAGTAAAAGTATTGAATCCAGAAGATAAGTCAATAGCATATGATACCAAATTAATGTTAGTTACAGAATTCTATAAAACTGATGTACCAATATCAAAAGCATCAATATCAAAAGTGGAAAATGAGCAAACATTAGAAGCTGAAAAACAAGCTGAAGAAGAAGCTGCTAAAGCAGCAAAAAATACTACAAATTCTACAAGTAAAACAAATACAACTAACACAGCAAACAAAAAAAATACATCAAAATAAAAAAAGGAGAAAAATAAATGAAGACAGTTATTAGAGAAATAATTGCGATGATAATTTTAGTTGCAGCAATAATTTTAGTAACAATTACATTTTTCTTTGATTATATTAAAGATCAAGCGAATCAACCACAATCTGCAGTTTATAAAATGTCAGATGAAGAAAGTACTATATTAAAAGAAAGACAAAATTATATAAATTCTCAAAATAAAATTGTTTTGTCATCAGCGTATTCAATAGATTCAAGTGACTTACAAAATTACAAGGCTACTAATCAATTAAAAACAGGACAAAGCAATCCATTTGATGAAGTGCCAATAACAGACGTTATATATGATGCAGATGGAAATGCTTATTATCAAATAACTTCATCAATAAACCCATCAAATAAAATAACTGGTACGGTAGTACGCGAATCAGTAGCAGGAACAACTACAAACACAAGTACAAATACAAGTAATTCAACATACCAACCAGATAAAGACATTACAGCACCATCTACAACATCAGGTAATTTAACAAAAGGAAATGGTGGAAAATAATTAAATATCGGTTATATTTAAAATTTATATATATAACACAATTAAAAAACCAAGGAGGAAAATTATGAAAAATCAAAAAGGTATTACATTGGTAGCATTAGTTATCACAATCGTTGTATTATTGATCTTAGCTGGTGTTACAATATCAATGGTATTAGGACCAAATGGAGTTTTAACTAACTCACAAAAAGCAAAGGACAATTCAGCAAAAGGTACAGCTAATGATGCATTATCAACAGCATTAAGCTCATTATCTACAAGCTATTATACAGAAGCACATGATAGCGATGCAACAATGCTTAGCACTGTTACACCTGAAAAATTAAGATCTTTAGCACCTGGATATACATATGACGTTAACGGTACTACAATCAAAATGACATCTGATAAAGATGGATATGTATTTACAGCTACAATAACAGATACATTAACAATCAGCGAATTCACAAGCAATAAAGACTAAAATATAAAATAAAAGCATATGCATTTTATATATGCATATGCTTTTATTAAAAATTTACAATTAAAATCATAAACGAAAAAAGGAGAAAAGATGGAGTTAATACTATATTTAATAATTTTCATAATGGGAACGGTTTTTGGAAGCTTTTGTACATTAGCAATATATCGTATTCCCTTAAAGAAAAACATAACAAATGAAAGATCTTTTTGTCCTAATTGTAAACACAGATTGGGATTTTTTGACTTAATCCCAGTATTTAGCTACATATTTCTTGGAGGAAAATGTAGATATTGTGGTAAAAAAATAAAAAATAGTTATTTCATAATAGAATTTTTAATGGGGTTAACATCAGTTGGAATATACCTATCATTACATGCAACTTGGGAGACTATGTCTATATTAACATTAGTAGAATATTTATATTTAATGATATTTGTAACAACATTAGTACTAATTGCAGGAATTGATAAAAATAATAAAAAAATCAACAAATCAATCATATTTTTTGGCTGTATAGTTGGTTTTGTCCATATCATATATTTATATATAATAAAAAATGCAACAATAATTAGTATATATAAATATGTCATATACTTTATCATAGTATGTGCATTATCATTAATTACGTCAAAACATAGATATTTTAGATATACATACCTTCTAGAAATATTGATGATATGTATATATATAAATATGTTTGTAATTTCAGAAGTATTCCTTATAACAGCTATTTTAACAATGATATCTTTATTAACGGGAATAGCAATAAGAAAAAGAAAAACAAAAATAGATAAAAGCGATATATTAGCAGAAAAGAATGTAAACCTAGATTTACCGATTGCATATTGTTTATGCATATCAAATATAGTTGCAATGTTAATACAAGGAATTGAAATCATAAAATTATAGGAGAAATAAGAGTGAAAAAAATTTTGATTCAAAAATTAAAAAAAGATGAAGGCTTCACAGGACAAGACATATTAATAGCAATCTTCATAACAATTGCTTTTCTTTCTTTAATCGTAACCATGCTAATAAATTTATCCAATACTAGCTATGAAATAAATAAAACGAAACAAATGACAGAGTTAATTAGTAAAATGGCAGATAAAATTGATCAAATGGGATATAATGATTTTCAAGATACAACAGAAGAAAAGGACACTTCAGAAGTTAGTGAATTACGATCATATGAAATTCCAAATGGTATTACGATGAAATATAAAGTATCAACAGAAGGAGATACTAATGATCCAACAAAAGTAATAACATTAATAGGAACGTACAAAGTAAATGGAGCCGATAATACTGTAAGAATTTCAATAAAAAAGAAAAATGCCAGTGGCTCTGATAGCGAAAATAATGGCAATACAGGAGATGATGGATACATTACTCCATCAATAGGAAGTATGTATCAATATCCATTCAATATACCTAAGAATAGTGGAAACTTCGAAGGAGAAGAATTAGTACCAGTTAAGTTTGTATGGACAGCATTTTATCAAAATGGAAAAAGGGGATACTGGGTTACTACAACAGAAGATGACAAAGAATGGTATTCAATAGAAGAAGAAATATATCCAACATATGTAAAAGCGTCAGTAAGCAGAGCACAAAGGACATTTAGAATGCCAGATGGAACAACCAAAACATATGAAATAATAAATCAATCAATAAAACCATCAGGATATGGTTGGTATCAACAAGGTGGAGTAGATTTATATGTGTGGGTTCCGAGAATAGCTGGAACTGAATATTATAATGGATATGCATTTGAAACAACAAATTATGAAATTGTTGAACAAACAGGAGGAGGATATGTATTAAAAACTCCAGAATTATCAAGCTATAATGAATCAATATTTCCAAGCACAGCAAGAGGCGTACTTGTAAGATATAGTAGATCAAATGGATTTTATGGAAATAGCATGGTTAATGCATTGCCATATAAAACAAGATCTGCATTAAATAATTTTAATAGACACGACAATGAAGCACAAAATTAATAATACAAAATAGATAAAGGAGTAAAAATAAATGGCTGGAAAGAAAGTTCCTTTGGGAATAGAACTAGTTAAAAGAAAAGTTGCAACAGAAGCTGATGTAAAAGAAGCTATAAGATATCAAAAAGAACATCCTAATACAAAAATCGGAGAAGCCTTGGCTGAAATCGGTACAATTGACGAAAAAAAATTAGTACAAGCAATGAGTGAAATTTTAGGTGAAAAAGTTATAATAATGCGACCAGAGCTAGTAAATATCAACATATCAAAATATATATCAATTGATACAGCTAAAAAGAATAAAGTCATTCCATTTGACGAAATAAACGGAAAAGTTAAAGTATGTTTTTCAGATGTAAATGATCCAAAAGTAGTAGAGCAAATAAGATTAATGCTATTACATAGTGGATATTCAATGGAAAAATATATATCATTTTCAAATAAAATTTTATCCACATTAGAAAGCCTAGAAGTAGATACAACAGAAGATTTTGGAGCTAGCTCAAAAGATATTACAAAAATGGTAGACACAATTATAAAAACTGGAATGGAAAAAAGAGCATCAGATATACACATTGAGCCAATGGAAAAAGATATAAGAGTTAGATATAGAGTTGATGGTGATATGATTACAGTAGCCAGAATTGGAAAAGAAAATCAATCACAAATGATTGGTAGATTAAAAGCTATATCAAATATGTATCAAGAAAAAACAGAATCCCAAGATGGTAGAATTATAATGTATCCAGGATTCAATATTCGTGTATCTTCACAAAAAACAATATATGGAGAGAAATTCGTTCTAAGACTTTTGAAAAAAGATGCAAAAATTAGAGATATATACGAACTAGGATTTCCAAGAGAAGATAATTTAATATCAAAATACTTTGATAAAAGAAATTCGGTAACAATAGTTGCAGCACCAACTGGTGAAGGTAAAACAACAACACTTTATAGTATTATAAAAGTTTTAAATACAAGTTCAGTAAACATCATAACACTTGAAGATCCCGTTGAAGTTAGACTTCCAGGATTAAACCAAGTTGAAATGGATGCAAAAACAACATTTGCTAGTGCCTTAAGAACTGTCTTAAGACAGGACCCTAACATTGTACTAGTAGGAGAGATAAGAGACTTGGAAACAGCAGAAATAGCAATGGAAGCAGGACAAACAGGACACTACGTTTTGTCAACAATCCATACTATTAATTCAATTGAGGTAATCACAAGACTTAGAAAACTTGGAATCTCAGACTACGATATTGCAAGTACTTTGGCAACAGCAGTATCACAGAGATTAGTAAGAAGAGTATGTCCAAAATGTGCACAAAAAAGAGAATTCACAGAAGATGAAAAAGACAAAATTAATAAATATGCAAAAAAATATAATATGGAATTTGATTTTAAAGACAAGTACACATATGATGCAATCGGATGTAAAGAATGTAATATGACAGGTTATTCAGGAAGAATTGCAATAATAGAAATCTTAACACTAACAGATAAAATAAAAGAACTTGTAATGGATGGCAAATCAACATTTGAAATAAGAAAAGCAGCATTAGAAGAAGGATTCTTACCATTTGAAATGGATGGAATAAAAAAAGTTGTTGATGGAAAAATTACATTACAAGAATTAAACAATAAAACATTATTATTTAATAGTTAATTTAGGGAGGAAAAGTATGTTAAATTTGGAAGATATAATTGAAGAAGCTCTACAAAAAAATGCTTCAGATATTCATATTATATGTGGATTAAAGCCAGTATTAAGAATCACGAAATCATTAATACCATCAAAATATCCAGTGGTAACAGAAGAAGATATATATGGTTTTTATGATTTTATAGTAAAAGGTAGTGTTGAAAATGATGAGATGTTTAAAAGAGATAAAAGACTTGATACAGCTATAGCATATAAAGACGTTAGACTAAGAGTAAATATTTCAAAAATGGATGACATCCCATTGTTTACACTAAGAATTATAAAAAATTCATTACCTAGATTTGAAGATTTAGGTGTTCCAGATGTAATAAGAAGAATGACATATCAACCACAAGGTGTTATACTAGTTACAGGAAAAACAAACTCTGGAAAAACAACAACACTTAACTGTTTGATAAATGATATAAATGAAAATCAGAACAGAAAGATACTAACGCTAGAAGCCCCAGTTGAGTACAAACATAAAACTAAGAAATCTATTATAGTTCAAAAAGAAGTTGGACCAGCAGGAGATTCACTAACATATTTTGACGGTGTTAGAAATGCCCTAAGAGAGGACTGTGACATCCTAGTAATAGGAGAGATCAGAGATAAAGAAACAATGGCAGCAGCTATAGATATGGCGGAATCTGGTCACTTGGTTATAGGAACACTTCATACCAAGTCTTGTGCTGAGACACTTGATAGAATCATAAACTTCTATGATTTCTCTGATCAAGCACAAATCAAATATTTGATGGCATCATTATTAAAGATAATAGTTTCACAAAGATTAATAAAGTCAGCTGATCAATCAGAACTAGTAATGGTTCCAGAAGTTATGGTAGTTGACAACGTTGTTGCAGGATGTATCAGAAAAGAAAAATTTAGTGTATCAGAAATTGAAGATGCTATTCAATCAACAAGAGATAAAGGTAGCCAAGGATTAATAACAGTACTTGCAAATCTAGTAATAGGTGGAAAAATCACATTAGATCAGGCAAAAGCACAAATAGAAGAAAAGAACTTTGAAACATTAGAAAAAACAATTCAACAATCAAAAACAGGAAGATAAATAATGGAGGTGAAATATGCCAGCTTTTCAATATAAAGCAATAGATAATAGAACAGGGCTAACAGTAAAAAATACTGTAAATGGAATAACCAAACAAGAATTATATAAAATGTTGAAAAAAAATGGCTTAACACCAATAGAAATTCAACAAGCCCTTGAAGTTACAGCAACAAAAAAACAACCAGTAAAAAAACATAGAACATCAGAAGAAATATTAAGAGATTTATCTCCAAATCAAGTAAAATTGATTTATAACAGTAATTCAGCTGCAAAAAAAACAAAAAGTATGACATCTAAAAGTAAAGGAATTGCCAAAAATAGAGGTCATAAAATAAAACAAAGAGATGTTGAAATATTTACGCAAAACTTTTTACTATTGAAAAAAGCAGATTTTAATAATATTCATGCTCTTGAAACAGTTATAAATTCAACAGAAAATCCATCATTTAAATCAGTTCTCGAAGACATTTTAGCAGGTGTTGAATCTGGTGAAAACATGTATACAACAATGGAATATTATGATCATATATTCCCAGTAATATATGTTAATATGGTAAAAGTAGGTGAATTATCAGGATCTTTAGTTAAATCACTTGAGCAAGCCTTAGATTATTTGGAAACATCAAATGCTCTTGCCAAAAGAGTAAAGAAAATAATAATGCCAAATGTAATTCAATTCGTAGGTATGTTATTACTATTAATTGTAGGTACAATATTCATCATACCAACAATTCAAAACGTTTTTGATGAAATGGGATCATCAGCTGAATTACCATGGTTAACAAGACAATTCTCAGCATTTTTAAAAAATGCAGAACACTGGTGGTTCTATCCAGTAATTTTAATAGTTCTAGCAGTTGTTACGGTAATGGCATATATAAGAACACCAAAAGGAAGATATCAATGGCATTTATTTAAATATAAAGCTCCAATTTTTGGATCATTAATTTATGCAGTTGATTTTTCAAGAGTTATGAAAGCTATTTCATTAAATTTAAAAAATGGAATGAGAATTCAACAAGCACTTGAAGTTAGTAAAAACGTTGCTAAGAATAACGTAATGTTATCAATCCTAGAAACAGCAATAAATAACTGTATGATAGGTAAATCATGGGTTGAACCATTTGAAGAATCTGGATTTGGAAATGCAATGTCAGCAGAGATGCTAAAAATAGGAATGCAAACAGATTTACCAAAAATGATGGATAAATTACTAGATTTTATTGAATCAGATATAGATACAATTTTGCAAAGAATAATGAAGGTATTACCAGAAGTAAGTTATATACTTGTTGGAACAGTTTTAATTTTCTTCGTATGTGTTGTACTTGTTCCATGTATCCAGGTATATATGGGAGGATTTATGTTCAGTAGTTCATATATGTAAAATATAAAAAGAGACTTGGAAAAAAGTCTCTTTTTACATTTTGTTCTTTATTTTTATTTAATTAAATAATATAATATCACCATAGAAGACAAAATGTTAAAAACACATATAAATTAATTTAGAAATTGGTGATAATCAATCACTAGTATAACTAACTACAAACAAATTAAAGAAAGGATGTAGCCTATGAGAATTGGAATTGATATTGGAGGAAGTCACGTAGGAGTGGGACTAATAAACAAACGGAATAATATTAAATATAGAAGAAAGAAATTTAACAAGAGAAGATAGAGTAAATGTAAAAGAAAGTATAGTGAAAATAATAATAGAATTGCTAAACAAAGTAATAGAAGAATCAAATGTAGACTTGAATGATATAGAATTTATAGGAATAGCATCACCAGGAACAATAAGCAACAATATAATCAAACAAGCAACAAACTTGGGATTAGAAGATTTTGATCTAATTGCAGAATTACAAAAATACATAAATTTACCAATGCAAATAAAAAATGACTCAAAATGTGCAGCTCTTGCAGAAAAACACTATGGGGCCATGAGAGATTATGATGATTGTGTATTTCTTTGTATAGGAACAGGAATAGGAGGAGCTGCTTTCTTAAATGGAGAAATGTTAGTTCCAAAAAGATTTTCAGGATTTGAGTTTGGACATATGGTAATAAACAAAGGTGGAAGACAATGTTCGTGCGGAAAAAGAGGGTGCTTTGAAACATACGCATCCATAAGAGCTTTTAGAAATAAAATTGCAGAAGTACTAGATATAGATAATGATTTTTCAGGACAATATTTAAGAGAAAAATTATTAGATTTTAACAATGAAAAAATAGAAGAAGTAGTTGAACAATTTATAGAAGACTTATCAATAGGAATTTGTAATGTAATAGACTTATTTGAACCTGAAATAGTAGTGTTAGGAGGAAGTTTCTCATACTACGAAGGTAACCCCGTATATGATAGATTATTAGAAAAAATAAGTGAAAAAGGCAGTAGATTCAATAGCACAGAAATGCCAAGAATAGAACTGGCCAAACTAAAAAATGATGCAGGTATAATAGGAGCAACAATCAGAATCTAGATACTAATGTATTAGTATTAAAATACAAGTATTATTTTAAATAATATATTTACAAATTAATAAAAAAGATGTATAAATAATAAAAAAAAGATTAAGGGGAGACAATATGCCTGATATTAAGTATGAAATAGTAGAAAAAATAGCTGTATTATCAACAACAGAAAAAGGTTGGAGCAAAGAGCTAAATTTAATTAGTTGGAATGAAAGAGAACCAAAATATGATTTAAGAGACTGGAATGAAAATCATGACAAAATGGGTAAAGGAATTACATTAACAAAAGAAGAGTTAATTCAATTAAAAGAAGCTTTAAATAGTTATGAAAGTTAAAAATCTTATGAAAAAATTTTGTATATATTATATAAATTATAATATGATAATAAAAAATGCGAAGAATTAAAATCTTCGCATTTTTAGTTATCAACTATTTCTTATCATCTTTCTTTTGAATTTTTAAATTATCACCAAAACGTTTAATTTTTTGAGTTGTTGTTTTTTCAAATTCATCTTCTCTAATAGAAACATTTTTTATATGTTTAAAGTTAGGTAGTTTTTCATTAATAGTTTTTATTGCTGCATTTATAATATTAGTAATATCTTCTTTAGTAGGTTTTTTAATATTTTTCTTAATAGAATCCATATTAGGTACGATTAAAGCAGTAACTTCAGTATCATCACGAGATTCATTAAAATCACCAGTAACTAAAGATTCTTCAATAAAGTCATTCTTATTTAAAAGTTCTTCTAATTCTTCTGGGTAAACATTCTTACCATTCTTAGTAATAATAACACTCTTACATCTACCAGTAATATATAGCCAACCATTTTCATCAATTCTTCCTAAGTCACCAGTTTTGAAATATCCGTCCTTAAAAGTAGCTTTCGTAGCTTCTTCATTTTTGTAATATCCTAACATAACATTGGGACCTTTTACTAAAATTTCACCAACGCCTTCTTCATTTGGAGAATCAATAATAAATTCAACATTAGGTATAGGCAAACCAGCAGAATCAAAACTATGGAAGAAATCATTATTACCAGATACAAGAGGAGAACATTCTGTTAATCCATATCCAGATAAAACAACAATACCAAATTTACTAAATGACTCTAGTAATTTTGGGTCAATAGCAGAAGCACCTACAATAACTTTTTTCAATCTTCCACCAAGAGATTTTACAATTTTCTTTTTAATAATAGGTTTCATAAAGAATGGAACTGAATCCATAATATGCTTACCTGTCTTAAAATACTTTTCTGGTAAAGATGATTGTAAGGCTTTATATATTTTTTTATGTAATTTTTCAAGAAGTAGAGGAACACTCAAAATGATATTAGGTTTATATTCAATAAAGTTATTAGATAAATGTTTAAAACCTTCGCAAAAGGCTATAGAACCGCCACTAGAAATTACAAGTAAAAATCCCAAAGTACATTCATATGTGTGATGCATTGGTAAAATTGATAAAATAGAAGTATGTGTATCAACTTTTACTATACTACCTACAGAAAATATATTAGAGCATATATTTCTATGAGATAAGCAAACACCTTTTGAATTTCCAGTAGTACCAGAAGTAAACAAAAGAAAATGCATTTCATCAGGGTTAATTTTTATATTTTTAAATGGATTTTGATCATTTTCTAGATTATATAATCCAGAATTTCTAAATGAATCAAATCCATAGAAATAATCATTATTAGTTTTTAAATCAAAATTTACAAAATCAATTTTATGATCAATCTTTGAAATAGATTCATGAATTGCAGATAAGTTTTTATCATCACCTAAAATAATAGCAGTTTCTGAAATATTTAGAAAGTTAATAACATCATCTGGATGTAATTCTTTATCAATAGGAACTACAACACCAACAATAGAAGCAGCTAAATAAGTAATAGCCCATTTGTAACTATTTTTACCGATAACAGCTATTTTTTTATTAGAAAAGCCACTATTAATAAGTGAAATTCCAACAGCTTCAACATCCTTCAAAAAATTAAAATAAGAAACTGTATATGGGTACCCCGAATTATCCTTTAAAACAAAAGCAGGTTTATCACTATATTGATTACCAACATAATATAGCATTTCTTGTAATGTTGAAAAATCTTCTCTTTTAAAATAATGTTTTTTCATGTAAGAAATAGGGTCGTTATTTTTTTTCATGTTTAAAATATGTCCTTTCAAAAATTAATTTTCTTTTTTATAAAACTTACTAGTATTTAAATTAGTAAGAGTAGATTGATAAGAACCATCATAAATGGTATTTATATCATTATCATCACTTAACTTTATTGGAATTGTTAAAGTACAAATATATTCTTCATCTAATCCATTTATAATATGAATTGAAAATGAAACAGAATATTCAATATTACTTAACAAAATATTTGCATCTAAAAATAAATTACCATCAAATGTAACCGCAGAATTCGTATTTCTAATAACAAAATTAGAAACAATATCCTGATTTATGGCAGAAAGTAAAATTGGATTTGAACAATCTGCATAAAAAGTAGGTTCGCTAACTTCGGTATTATTAGAAGAAACAATATTAAAAGAAAGTTTATCTTTTATTAAGTTTTCTTCATTAATTACACCAACTCCAAGAAATTCAGACTCTTTAAAATATAAATGAGGATTTCCCTTATCTGGAGTAGATGGATAAGATATATTATCAATATACATTTCTTTGATAGTATTTTTTAGAGTAAGTCCATCAATAGAAACGTGATTATCAATATTAATTGCTATATCAGAATACTGATATAAATTTAAGTCCCAATAGTCTTTTTGCATTTCTGAATTATTCAATGCATTTGCAGATGAATAAAGTTGTATAGAACTAACATTAAAAATATTACTATCAGTCGTCATAGAAAGGACTGGTTCATCTTTTGTATCTGCTTGCTTTGAATTATGACTTTTTATTGCATTAAAAAGAAAAATTGAAAATAGAACAATAAAAATTCCTATAGAAATACCTAAAACTATTTTTATTTGTTTATCTTGAAACATAAATCAAAATTCCTTTCAGATATAATACGAAAATAGTATTCAAAGTACCTATTTAATATATAATAATTTTCAAGAATATTCAATATTAGAGCATAAATAAATCCAAAAACTTCAATTGACAAAAAAAGTAGCAAATATTAAAATATTTACAGAGTATTAAAATAGGAGAAATAATGAGAAAAGTAAAATATGTAATAAAGACGAGAGAACAAGTGATAAAGCAAAGAATAATAGTATATACAATAACATTAGCAATACTATTATTAACATTAATATTATGTGTTAAATCGATAAAAAGTGTACAAGCAATTTCATCAATAACTCAAGAGCAAGAAGCTAAAACAGAAATAAAGCAAAATGAAAAAGTGGCAATGGATGAAAATAAAAATAAAATTGATGTACAAGAAATTATAAAAGAAAATACAGAAGAAGTTTGCAAAAAAACGTTAAGTGTAGATGAGGTAGATTTAGACTATACAACAGAATACATAGAAAATGCAGACTTGCCATCAGGAACTTTAAGAGTTACACAAGAAGGCACAGACGGTACACAAAAAATGATTATAGTAAAAGAATATAAAGGTAGCGAATACATAGGAGAAGAGAGAATACCAGGTGAAGTTACAGCAAATTCTATAAATAAAGTTGTAGAAATTGGAGTGGGAGAAGGTGTAAATAACTATACACCAAAGGCAGGAGACAGTGTATGGGCTACGCCAGAAAAAGTAAAAATAAGAGAAGCACCAAGTAAAAAATCATCAGAATTATATACAATGGCTAAAGATGATAAAGCAGTAATTATGGAAGTAGTAAATAACAACTGGCTTAAAATACAGTATTCCACAATAATTGGATATGTGGACAGAGCATGCTTCACAAACATAAACCCAAAAGGAACAACATCACAAAACTTTGCAAGTGGAGTAGAGTATTCAAAAGAAGAATTATTAGCTAGTCTTGATTTTAACATGGACTTGACAAAGCCAAGTGGATTAACATTAGCACAATTCCAAAAAGTATTATCTGGAAACAGTGGAGATACACAAGGAGTATTAGCATCAAATGCAGAATTCTTCTATTATGCAGAACGACAATATGGAATAAATGGAATATATCTTGCATCAATGGCTATCCATGAAGGTGGATGGGGAACATCTAAAATAGCAAATGATAAAAAGAATTTGTTTGGATATGGTGCATATGATAGTAACCCTTATGGAGGTTCATATTCATTTAGTACATATGCAGAAGGAATAGATTTAGTTGCTAGAGTATTAGTAAAGAATTATTTGAATCCAAAAGGTACAGAAATATATGATGGTCAAATTGCAACAGGAATGTACTATAATGGACCAACTCTTACAGGAGTAAACACAAGATATGCAAGTGATAAAAATTGGGCAAATGCAGTTTTTAAGTGGATGACATATCTATATAATAGATTATAAAATAATGGGGGCCTCAAAGTGGTCCCTAAATTTTATGTATAGCAGATAAATCAAATATTATAAGACTATACCAGTAAAACAAATAAATATAAAAAATTAGTTGATATTTTTTTGTATTTATTGTATTATAATATATGTATAAAATTAGGCAGAAAAGGAAAAAATGGGAGGATAAAAAATGAAAAAAGTACTATCATTCATAGCTATAATATTAATGTTAACATTAACAGTAATCACTCCAGTATACGCAGATACAGAAATTTTAGATGAAAATAATGAAGTCCTTGAATCAAATAATGCAAGCGATTTTTATAAAATAAAAGAAGACGCTGGCGGAAGAATTGAACAATACAGTGAAAAATATGGTTCAAAAGCTTATGGAATAACAGCTTTGATTCTAGATACAGTTAGAATCTATAGTATTCCATTCTGTTTGCTAGGAATAACAGTAGGAGCAATTTATCAATATATTATAGGAATAAGAAGATTAGATATAAGAGATAAAGGATTTAATTTAATAATAGCTTTTGTAACAATATTAGTAATTGCTCAAGTATTACCATTAGTATTTACAATAGTAACTAAAGGTTGGGTTTTATAATACAGAAAAGTCTGGGGGTTAACAAATGAAAATTTTATTTGCAGTAAGTAATGAAAATGTTTCAAATAAAATTGTAGATAGCTATCAAAAAAAATATGGAGAGGCAGTTTCATATAAGAACGTATTTTACTTTAATGCAATAATAAGAGAAATACATAAAGATAAAACATATGATAGAATAGTTATAAGTGAAGACTTAGAACCATTTTCTAACAATAACTATGATGTAATAGATAAATTTATATTAGAGAGATTAAAAGAAATATCTTATGAAATAAGTTCACAAGATAAATTTATAGATGTAGTTGTAATATGCACAGATAGAAGAACAAAGGCCGGATATGTATTATCAAAGATGTATGAATACGGAATATATAATGCGTTAGTTGGAACAGACAGAAGAATAGACAATGTATGTAGTCTATTATATAACCCACGCACACAGCAAGAAGCAAAAGAATATTATAATATAGAAAGTCAAGTAGATACAAGTTCAGTAGATGATGTATCAGAACAAGAAGTACAAAATATTCTTATTCATTATAAAAGATTAGGAAAAAATGAAGATAGATATACAGACAGTTTCAACAATATTGCAGCACAATATACAGATAAACAATTAAAGATAATTATAAAATGCTTACCAATAAATGTTAGAGCAGTTTTAGAAGCGGAATGTCCTAAATATCAAGAATTAGTAACTTATGCAGAAGAAACTGAAGAAGAAAAGGCTCAAAAAGCAAAGTTACAAGAGCAAAGAAGAATTGAACAAATAGAAAATGAAAAGAAATTACAACAAAAAATAGAAAAAGAAAAAAGAGAAACAGAACGAAATGCTCAAAAAGAAAATCAATTAAGGGAAAAAATGCAAAGCAGACAACCTGCTCAAACTCCACAGCCAACTGCAAGCGGAATTGATTTATTAGATAACAAACGTAAAGAGCAAAGAATGACGGGAAATGTTATAATTCCAACAAATATGAATATAAGAAATGAAAGAAAAATATATACAGATGAGGAATTGAATAATATGGCACAACAACCAAGACAGCAAAGAACTGTTCCTCAACAACAAGTGGCACAGCCACAATCAAATTCATTCCCAGAATTAGATCAAATTGATGCTAGAGCAGAACAACCGGTACAGCAACCAGCAAGTACATTGCCAGGAACAAATGACTGGGATGCAGATCCATTTGCCAAACCAGCAAATAATCAACAATCAGCAAACACATTACCAGGATTAGATGATTTTGATACAGTACTACAACAGCCAGTACAGCAACCAGCAAGTACATTACCAGGATTAGATGATCTTGATACAGTACCACAACAGCCAGCACAGCAACCAGCAGGTACATTACCAGGACTAGATGATTTTGATACAGTACCACAACAGCCAGTACAGCAACCAACAAGTACATTACCAGGATTAGATGATCTTGATACAGTACCACAACAACCAGTACAGCAACCAACAAGTACATTACCAGGACTGGATGATTTTGATACAGTACCACAACAGCCAGTACAACAACCAACAAGTACATTACCAGGATTAGATGATTTTGATACAATACCACAACAACCAGTACAGCAATCAACAAGTACATTGCCAGGATTAAATGATTTTGATACAATACCACAACAGCCAGTACAACAATCACAAGATACAGTACAAAATTTAAATAATATAGATGCAAATATTGAAAACAGTGCACCAGCACAAATGCAAATGGAAGCAGTGGCGAGTCAGCCAGAAATTCCACAAGAACCAAAACGTGGTAGAGGAAGACCAAGAAAGAATCCAACAGAACCACCAAAACCAAAGGGAAAACGTGGAAGACCAAGAAAAAATCCTTTACCAGAAGACCAAATTGAAGAACAAAAAATGCCAGCAATAGATGAGTTTGACAATATACCACAAATAAATACACCACAACCAACAGAGAGTATGGCTCAAACTTCTGATAACATTAATACAGCAAACGATTGGGATGCAGATCCATTTGGAACGCAAACAAGCAATCAACAACCAGCAAGCACATTGCCAGGAACAAATGACTGGGATGCAGATCCATTTGCACCACAAACAAATAATCAACAACCAGCAAGTACATTGCCAGGAACAAACGATTGGGATGCAGACCCATTTGCAACACAAACAAATAATCAACAACCAGCAAGTACATTGCCAGGAACAAATGAATGGGATGCAGACCCATTTGCAACACAAACAAACAATCAACAACCAGCAAGTACATTGCCAGGAACAAATGAATGGGATGCAGACCCATTTGCAACACAAACAAATAATCAACAACCAGCAAGTACATTGCCAGGAACAAACGATTGGGATGCAGATCCATTTGCAACACAAACAAATAATCAACAACCAGCAAGTACATTGCCAGGAACAAATGACTGGGATGCAGATCCATTTGCAACACAAACAAACAATCAACAATCAGCAAGTACATTGCCAGGAACAAATGACTGGGATGCAGATCCATTTGCAACAAATAATAAGGATGGAATTACATTATCAAGTTCAGTAGTTGGTGCAGTAGCAAGTGCACAACCAGATACAAATAATGACTTCAATAATGCACAACCAGTACAAGAAGAAAAAGTAAGCTCATACACACCAGAACCTGAAAAAATAGAATCAATGCAAAAAATAGAAGAAAATAGATTATATTCAACAGGCAGTTTGAATTCAGTATTAACAAAAGATAAGAAAATAGTAGCTTTTGTTGGAGCAAGTAAGAATGGAACATCATTCTTAGTAAATAATCTTGCATGTTTATTCTCATCAATAGGTGTAAAAACAGCAATATTAGATATGACTCAAAATAAAAATTCATATTATATTTATACTAATAATGATGAAAGACTAAGAAATATTGCATATACATCAATAGAAAACCTAGAGAACGGAATAGCAGAAGGAATACAAGTAGACAGAAATTTAAATGTATATACAGCTATACCAAACGATGGAAAAGATTATTCAAACGCGGAATCAATTTTATCAACATTAGTACAAAATGAATCACTAGTGTTAATAGATTGTGATTTGAAAACAGATCTATCATATTTTGCAAATGCACAAGAAATATATATAATTCAATCAATGGACATACTAACAATTCAACCATTAACAGCATTTTTAAGAGAGCTAAAAACAAAAGGAATATTAGATCAAGAAAAATTAAGAATAGTAGTTAATAAAGAGTTAAAAGTTAAAAGCTTAACAAGCAAGGCAATTATAGGAGGAATGTCATTCTATAATGATCCAGCAATGTCATATATGACAGAACTATTTAACAAAGATAAAATAAGAGCATGTTCAATTCCATTTGATGAAAATGTATATTCAAAATACCTAGAAGGAATAGTAAATTGTCAAATATCAATAAATGGTTATAATAAGAACTTTATGAATTGTTTGAAAATGCTAGGAAATATGGTATATCCATTACTAAGTAAACAAACATATTCGTCAAGAAATTCAGCAGAAGCAAATTACGGAAATAATTTTTCAACAGAAATGAACAATACACTAAATCAAATGAAAAATAAATATTAAAAATAAGAGGTGAAAAAGGTGGCACTAATACCAATAGTTGTATTAATTGCAATTATAGCAGTTTTAATAGTTTACAATTTAAATATCAAAAAGAAGCTAACAACATTTAATAATGTTTCATCAAAGATAAACAAATTAAATGCATTGCAAGACTTCATGAATATAACTGGTGAAGATATATCAGTAGACGAAAAGATAAAAAAAGTAAATAAAGTATTAATAGAAAAATTTGAAATTAAATACTCAACAATTGTAGTATTTAATGGAGCAGAATATGTATTAAAAGCTTCAAACACAGATGAAAAATATTGGAAGAACTTAACTAACCTACATACAGAAGACGTATTTAAAGAAAGTATTAGTACCGCCACACCAAAATACATAACAATAGATTCAGAAGGAGAAAAACTACCATATCAAAAAATGGATTTCTCCAGAGCAAAATCAGCAATGTTTTTTCCATTATACATAGACAATGTATATATAGGATATTGGATTATAGAAAGTTCTGTAATCCATGCATTTGATGACATAGACACAACACTTCTTGAAGTTATAAAAGATGATATAGTTTCTATATTAAAAACTGTATCATATCAAACAGCAATGGAAAGTATAGTAAGAGTAGATCAATTTACAGGACTATACTCAGCAGAATATTTATATGGACAAGCAAAAGCCACAATAGATTCAGAAGCAACATCAATAGTTGCAATGTTTAGAATAACAAATATAGAAGAGATAAATAAGAAATATTCAAGAGAAACTGGAAATAACGTAATAATTTCACTTTCAAACTGGGCTAAAACATGTATAGCATCTACAGATATATTTGTTAGATATATGGGACCAAAATTTGCAATAGTATATATAGGAAAAACAGAAGATGATGTAATTGATGGAATAAAATCATTAAAACAAGATTTAGAAGATACACAAGTAGAATATGTTAATCCAACTACACTTGAAAAATCTTTAGTAAGACCTATAGTAAACTTTGCAATAGGAAGATATTATAAGGGTACAGGAATAGAAAGTGTTACTAAAAAGCTAGAAGAATATTTAGATCAAGCTAGTAAAGATGAACATAATATTAATTTTATATAAAAAGGAGAGAAAAGTATGGATTTTGATAAAACAATGAGTTTTAAAGTTGAAAAAGATTCAAGCTTAGAAACAAGAGAACTAATGAAAAAAGTATATGAGGCATTAGTTGAAAAGGGATATAACCCAATAAACCAAATAGTTGGATATATATTGTCAGGTGATCCAACATATATAACAAGCCATAATGATGCAAGAAATCTAATTCGCAAAGTAGAAAGAGATGAACTTTTGGAAAAAATGGTAAAAAATTATATAGGATTAGAAGATAAGTAATGAGAACATTAGGAATTGATTATGGAGATAGTAGAGTAGGAATAGCTATTTCAGACGCATTAGGAATAACTGCACAAGGATTAGAGACAATACATCATAAAGGTAATGACAAAATAATCCTAAGACGACTAGATGAAATAATGCAAGAATATGAAATAGATACAATAGTTGTAGGAAAACCATTAAATTTAAATGGTACAGCTGCAGAAAGAGTAGAAGTAACAAATAAATTTATACACAAGTTGAAGTGTAAATATAACAAAATAAAAATAGATACAATGGATGAAAGATTAACAACAGTTGAAGCTCACAGAACGATGAATGACTTAAATATAAATCCACGCAAAAAAAAGAATTTAGTGGATACAATTTCAGCAGTATACATTTTGGAAATGTATATGAATAGAAATAAATAGTTTTTAATATTGTTTTACAATTTATATAAATTGAAAGGAGAAAAATTATGAATAATGATGAAACAAAAAATCCAGAAATGGAAGAAGAACTAGACAACATAATTATATTAAATGACGAAGATGGAAAAGAAGTTCAATTCGAATTCTTAGATTTAATAGAATATGATGAAGAAGAATATGTTGTATTATTACCAGTAGAGGAAGCTTCAGAAGATGAAATTGGAGAAGTAGTAATACTTAAAGTTGAACCAACAGAATCAGAAGAAGAAGAGTCTTATGTTGGCGTTGAAGATGAAGAAATTTTAAACAATGTTTTTGAAATATTCAAAGAGAAATTCAAAGATGAATTTAATTACGTTGATGGCGAAGACAACAAATAATAAGCTCTATCTTTGATAACTAATTAAAAAGTTAGTAATAAAAAATGAGAGAGCATATTGTTTCTCTCATTTTTATTTTACATACCAATGAGCACACTCATTCACAAGGAGGAAAAAAAGAAATGGTAGGAATGTTAAGTTACTTAATATCATTTTTAGGAATATTATTTTGGGGATTTAGACTGGTAGTTGTTTTTTGTGCAACAATGGAAATTGATTTTGCAGTACAACCAATAAATTTAAATCTAGAAATAGGATTATTATTCCTATCAATACCATGCTTTGCATTAGTATTAAAAAGACATTTAGGAGGAGCTTTTGCATACTTCATACTATTCACAGCATATTTTGGAAATGATTTATACCACTGCTTGACAAATAATGTTGGAAATGTTCAAACAATAATGATAGATGCTTTAGGTGTTATTTTACCATTAATAACATTAATAGATATTGCAGTCAACAAGGATAGAATGGGAACATCTGAAGACAAGAAAACAGTATGGTTTTATGGAAATAAAGAATATGATAGACAACTTGATGAAAGAGCAGATAAAAACAATTATAGAACATAAAATTAAAGAAAAGAGCCTATTAGGGATTTTCCCTAGTAGGCTTTTTTTCTCGAAAGATACACTATTACTGATAACTTATAGCCACCCCTCAATTGGCAATAAGTAATTCATAAATGAAGACCATTATTTTGAAACGTCAGATACACCATCCTCAACAGCCTGATTACAAAAATTCATAATAAAGCTCCAGACAATGTTGCAAGGACGACGCAACTTCAAAATCTGCTGTTCAGCAGAATCTTCAGTAGTGTACAAAATGAACGGTACATCCTGAGTACTGATGATATCATCATTAATAGTAACTGTAGTAATGATTGGAAGCAAATCCAATAACTTCAGTGCATTGAAATTGCAATCCTGAAACCAACTAGCTACGTGAGACATCTCATCAATGAGCAAATCCCGTTTGATAACACCATTGTAAGTCTTTTTCCCAGTAACATAGATAAGATCAATATCTTTCTTCATAACTATACCTCCTATTTATTGAAAAAACACTGGGTAACGTTACATAACCATAAAGGTTATAAGTAAAAACAAAACTATTATACCACAAAAACAGCCTAATATCCAGTAAAATAAAGAATAGAAAGTTTTATAATTTTTCAAAGAAAATATTTAATCAAAAAAAAACAATCTAAAAAAAGAAATAATGAAAGATATATGATATAATACCAAAAGTATAAAAATGAAAAGGAATAAATAAAATGAAAAAAGTATTATTTGCAACAGGAAATCCAAGCAAAGCTAAAAGATTTTCAAAAGGACTTCTAGATAAAGGAATAGAGGTAATTACATTAAAAGATATAGAAAAAGACATAGAAATTAATGAAGATGGAAAAAACGCAATAGAAAATGCAATAATAAAAGCAAAAGCATATGCAGAAGTAGTAGATATGCCAGTATTTGCAATGGATGATAATTTGTACTTAGAAAACGTACCAGAAGAAAAGCAACCAGGAGTATTTGTAAGAAGAGTAAATGGAAAGAGACTAACTGATGAAGAAATGCTACAACACTATACTGGACTTGTAAAAGAATATGGAAAAGAAGGAAAGCTAGACTGCAAATGGGTTTACGGAATGGCCGTAATAAATGAGAAAAAAGAAATAAGTACCTATACATGGGAAAAAGGAGGATTTTATTTTGTAGAAAAAATATCAGATAAAATCAGAGCAGGATACCCATTAGATTCTATATCTATAAACAAAAAATTAAACAAGTACTTCACAGATATAACACCAGAAGATAAAAAAATGTTATCAGAAGATGAAAGTGACGTTGTTGAATTTATAGCTAATAGCGTTTTATAAAAGGAGAAAAATATGAATAAATATGATTTTTTTATTGCTGGAAGAGCAAGAAATAAAGAAAATATATTAAGAATATGTGATTTGTTTGATAAATATAACATATCATATTATTGCTTTTTGAAAAATGAGAAAGATTGGGGATATGGAAATAGTAGCCAAACTCCAGAAGAAAGACAGAAAGAATTTGAATCACTTGATCTAAAAAGTGATGTCGTATTAAAACTTTTTGAAACAGACATGGAAGGCGAAAGAAATTCAGAAAATTTATTGTTAGTATTGCCAGCAGGAAAAGCGGGACACATGGAAGCAGGTATAGCATATGGACTTGGAAAAAAATGCTATGCAATTGGTGAGTATGAAGCAACAGATACACTATATAATATATTTGAAAAAATTTTTAAGGATGAAAAAGAACTAGAAGAATTTTTATCAGAAAAAAATAAATAAACTAATAAAATCCTTATACGTTATTTTATAAGGATTTTTTGCGCGAAATAATAAGGAGGAAATATGTTATTATCAGTTTTTTTAATCATAATAGGATTTATATTTTTGATTGCAAGTGCAGATTTATTAGTAGATGGTTCAAGTGGAATTGCAAAAAAATTTCATATACCAGAAATAATAATAGGACTTACAATTGTATCAATAGGAACATCAATGCCAGAACTATTTGTTAGTATTACATCAGCATTAGAAGGACATTCAGATATGTCACTTGGAAATATAATAGGTAGTAATTTAAGTAATCTATTGCTAATTTTAGGATTATCAGCAATAATAAAGCCTGTTGTATTTCAAAAAGAAACAAGACTTTATGAAATACCAATGTGTTTACTTTTTACAATAACATTTATGATATTCTGCAATACAAATGATGGAATATCAAGAATAGAAGGAATAGTGTTACTATTATTATTTTGTGTATTTCTTGGATATACAATATTCATGGGAATAAAGGAAAGTAAAACAAATTTAGAAAAAGATGATGCCAAAGAAGAAAAAAATAACAGTATTGTAAAAAATATAATTTTAGTAATATTAGGAGTTATAGGACTAAAAGTTGGTGGAGATTTAACAGTAGATAATGCAGTTAATGTTGCAAACTACTTCAACATTAGTGAAAAAATTATTAGTTTAACAATTCTAGCAGTAGGAACAAGCCTACCAGAATTGGTAACAAGTGTTACAGCAGCTATAAAAGGAAACAGCGACATAGCTATAGGAAATATAATTGGATCAAATATATTTAATATATTATTAATCCTAGGAGTAGCATCAATAATAAAACCAATTACATACAATGTCACATATAATTTTGATATAAGCATATTAATAGTAGCTACAGTAATATTAGCATTATTCCCATTTATACCGCCAAAAGATAAGATGAGTAGAGCAAACGGAATTATATATTTTTTGATGTACATAGCATATTTAGCAATATTAATATTAAAATAAAAGCAAACAGAGCAAGTGATTAATACAATCACTTGCTTTTATGTTAACTTTTGTGATAAAATATAAAATGTATTAAAATAATAGAGTGGAAGTGAAATCAATGAGCAATGAAAATAATATGAATATCAATTGGTATCAACCGACTTATGGAAAACTTTTATATGAATCAATAAATAAGGAGATAGTAATGAAGAAAATTGAAGATAGATATATTAACAATATTTTTGAGAATATTAAACATATAGATGAATACGGAAATGAATATTGGCATGCTAGGGAACTTTCAAAAGTTTTAGAATATAAAGACTGAAGAAATTTCTTAAAGGTTTTAAATAAAGCAAAAGAAGCTTGTGAAAATTCTGAATTTAATATGAACGAAGATGAATTAGTTGCAAATTTATTTAGAATAAATCAAACTAAACAACGACTTATAAAAGATAATATACAAGGTGAAAAGGAAGCAAAAGATGTACATTATGAAGTTGGTCAAAAAGTTAGAAAAGCAATCGCAGATATTGGTGGAATGATGCCAGAAAAAATGCCAACACCTAAAAAGAGCTTAAAAGAATTAGAAAAAAGAAAAAATTAGAAATAAAAGAGCAAAAGAAACTTGATGAAACAAAATAAAATAGTAAGTTGTAGGGAGAAAATATGTGTTATGAAAAAATGGAAAAAAATTAGAGTATTAACAATATCAATTTTATGTATTTTTGTACTTTATAGCATTTATATTGCTATTGTATGTTGTAAGAGGAATTCTACTTATCCGTATGAAGCATTAGGAGCAGTAAAGATAAATAATTGGCTGGAAGCTTTTGAATTAGAAATGATGTTTAGATTATATATATTAGGAATACCGCTCATTATAAACATTATATTTTTGATAGTATCTATAATAAAAACTAAAAAGTACCAATGATACAAATTACAAGTTATAAAAAGGAAGTGATAAAATTATGAATATGTATCAAAAAAGGAAAATGAGACAAGAAAAAGTAAAAAAAGAAAATAAAGAAGAAATGAAAAATCAAATGAATATCAACTGGTATCCAGGACATATGGCAAAAACAAAAAGACAAATAACAGAAGATATGAAACTAGTAGACGTAGTAATAGAATTACTAGACGCACGTATACCAGTATCAAGCCAGAACCCAGATATTTCAAGATTAGTAAATAATAAAAAAAGAATAGTAATACTAAATAAAGCAGATTTAGCAGATCCAGTAGAAACTAAAAAGTGGATAGAATATTTTAAGAAAAAGAATATAGTAGCACTAGAAGTAGATTCAAATCAAGGAAAAGGTATTAATCAAGTAAATCAGACAATAGAAAAGCTTATGGCAGAAGAATTAAGAATTCAAAATGAAAGAGGCAGAATTAGAAAAACAATAAGAGTAATGATAGTTGGAATACCAAACGTAGGAAAATCTTCTTTCATAAATAGAATTTCAAAGAAAACAACAATGGTTGTAGGAAATAGACCAGGTGTAACTAAACAAAAACAATGGATAAGAATAGGAAGTCAAATTGAATTATTGGATACACCAGGAGTATTATGGCCAAAATTTGAAAGTGAAGAAGTAGGGTTAAATCTAGCATATACAGGAAGTATTAAAGATGAAGTAATTGATAAAGTAGAAGTTGCATACTATTTATTAAAATTTCTAGATAAAAATTACTCAAAAAATCTTTATGAAAAATATAAAATTTCACAAGAAGAAATATCAAATATTGCAGATCATCCTCAATACACACTAGAATTAATGAATTTAATAGGAAGAAAAAGAGGTGCTTTAGTTTCTGGTGGTAATGTTGATGAGGAAAAAGTAGCAAATATAATATTAGATGATTTTAGAAAAGGCAAAATAGGAAATATAACATTAGAAAAATCAGAAAGGATATAAATGGAATTAATAGATAGAGAAAAAGAAGAGGTAGATATAAATCTACTTTCACCACTAACATGGGCATATATTGGAGATGCAGTATATGAGTTATATATACGAACAAATTTAGTAAATAAAACAAAATTAAAACCACATAAATTGCATATAGAATCAATAAAATATGTAAAAGCAAAAGCTCAAGCAGATATTTTAAAAGAACTAATGGAAATCTTAACAGATGAAGAAAAAGATATTGTAAGAAGGGCAAGAAATGCTGAAAATCATCATTTGCCAAAGAATGCTGATCCAGAAGATTACATGTATTCAACAGCATTTGAAGGATTAATAGGATATTTATACTTATGTAAAAAAGATGAAAGACTAAAAGAGATTTTAAAAAAATGTATAGAAAATTAATAAAAATAGCTCATACTTAGAAAAAAGTATGGGCTATTTTTATAGGTAGATTTTTATAAAAAATAAAAAAACAACTTTTTATTTTAGTTGTTTTTCAATTTTTATATAAATGGTGACCCCTACGGGAATCGAACCCATGATTCCACCTTGAGAGGGTGGCGTCTTAACCGCTTGACCAAGGGGCCACATTAACAATAATACTTATATCACAAAAACATATTAATAGTCAATAGAAATTTACAGAAAAAATATTTTAAAAATACGAACAAATGTATTGACAAAAAACAAAATAGAAGTATAATGTTTATACAAACAAACGTACGGAGGAAATAATATGATTGGTTCATTACATATTAAAAATGTAGGTATTATAGAAGATATAACAATTAACTTAAATGAAGGCTTTAATGTATTTACAGGTGAAACTGGAGCAGGAAAAACATTAATAATAGATTCACTACAAATATTAGCAGGAGGAAGATTTTCAAAAGAAATAATTAGACATGGAGAAAAAAGTTCATATATAGAAATGTTAGTATATCTAGGAGAAGACGAATATATAATATCAAGAGAAGTAAATCAAGCTGGAAGAAACATATGCAAAATAAATGGAAGATTAACAACTGTAAATGAACTAAAAACTTTCATGAAAAAAATAATTGATATACATGGTCAAAGAGATAATCAAACAATACTTGAACCATCAAGTCATATTAAGTTCTTAGATGGATTTATTGGAGATAAGATAGACGAAATAAAAAAAGAATATATAAAAAAATATGATAGATATGTAACAATAAAAGAAGAATTATCCAAAAACTATGGAGATGATAAAGAAAAACAAAGGAAATTAGATCTATTAAATTATCAATTAAATGAGATAGAAGATGCTAATCTTTATAATGAAGAAGAAGAGGAATTAGAAGAAAAATTAAAGAAAATATTAAATTCAGAAAAAATTCAAAAAAATCTAGAAGAATCTCACTATAAATTAGAAGAGGGAATACTTTCAGAACTTAGCGGTATAATAAGAGCAATAGAAAAAATAAGCGAATATGATACAGAATATGATAAAACAAGAGAGCAAATACAAAGTGCATATTATAGCCTAGAAGAAGCGGAAAGAGACTTATATAATTATAAAGAAAACATATATTGTGATGAAGAAGAACGTATTGTTATAGAAAGTAGAATTGATCTAATTCAAGACTTAAAAAGAAAATACGGAAACAATATTGCAGAAATATTAGAATATAAAAATACAGTAAAAGAACAAATAGATGAAATAGAAAATTTGTCAGATTATATAGCATCATTAAAAGACGAAAAGAAAGAAATTGAAATAGCACTAGAAGAGTTTGCACAAAAAATGCATCAACTTAGAGAAAAATATGCAGAAAAAATGTCAGAAGAGATCAATGAAGAATTAAAAGATCTAGAAATGAAAAATGCAAGATTTAGTGTAAACATCAAAGATAGAATTGAATTTAACGCAAATGGAAAAGATGACATAGAATTCTTAATTCAAACTAATGTAGGAGAAGACAAAAAGCCATTAATAAAAATAGCATCAGGAGGAGAAATGTCAAGGATAATGCTAGGAATCAAAAAAGTACTAGCAGATGTTGATCAAGTCCCAATTTTAATATTTGATGAAATAGATACAGGAATAAGTGGAATAGCAGCAAAAAAAGTAGGAATCAAAATGAAAGAGATTTCACAAAAACATCAAGTAATATGTGTTACTCACTTAGCTCAAATAGCTGCAAAAGGTGATTATAATTATTTCATACAAAAAGAAGTTAAAAATAATAAAACAAATACAAAAATAGAACAGTTAGATGAAGAAGGTGTGCTAAAAGAAATAGCTAGAATAGCAACAGGAGAAGTGAATGATATTTCAATGCAACATGCTAAAGAATTAAGAAAAGAAAAAATTGCATAAAATTTATTATTTTCCAAAAACTAATACAAAAAGAAAGAGGTGACTAATGTGGAAAATAATAATTTAAATGTATTAGATGAAGTAAACAAAGGTGCAACTATGGGAATGGACGCAATAAGCATGATAAATGAAAAAACTCATGACGCAAAATTAAAAGAAACATTACAAGTAGAGTTTAATAAATATAATAAAATATCAGAAAGAGTTAATAATTTGTATTCACAATTTACAACAGAAAAGAAACCACATGAAACTAACAAGATGAATAAAATGATGACGTGGTATGGAATACAAATGAAAACAATAACAGATGACACTCCATCAAAATTATCAGAATTATTAATGCAAGGAACAAACATGGGAATAATAGAAGGAAGAAGATTATTAAATCACAATCAACGTATAGATGATAATGTAAAGAATATTCTAAATGATTTTGTGTCCATGCAAGAAGATAGTGTAGAAACACTAAAAAAATTCTTGTAAATGATTTGAATAAAATCTTATTATAATTATGCCAAAATTACAAATTTTAATATACTAGAAAGACAGCGTAGATATTTGTATAAACATATTTTGCAAATATCCACGCTGTTTTTCTTTTTACAATTTATGAAATATACACAATAAATAGTAACAGAAAAATTATATAATAACAGATAACTTTTTAAATAGATTATTTTAAGTTAAAAAATAATTGATAAACTCAAAAATCCCAAGATATCAAGCAATAAGAGCAATAATGGTTGAAAAAAAATTCAATGTATGGTATAATAATCAAAGTCTTAAAATAAAGGAGGTTGCAGAAATGCAGGCACAGACAAAAGAGAGCAAGACATCTTTGGGGAAAATTTCCCAGACCGAACAGACTATTCTTGCAAGCATTTTGAACAATCCTTGCGAGGAAGCGTTCAGCTGCGAATGCGCAGATAAGTGCGATGGCAAGAAGTGCTTATGCACAGCCAGCGAACGCTAATGAAAGAGGAGAGCCATATTGCCTTTGCAATAGGCCCTCTTTTTTATGCTAATATTCTTTAAACTCTTTTGAAAGTTTTGAGATTGCTTTTGTCTCAATACGAGAAACATATGACCTAGAAATACCAAAGAAAGTTGCAACTTCATTTTGAGTAAGAGGTTTAGAATTATTTAGCCCAAAACGTAATATTAGAATTTCGCGTTCTCTAGGTTTTAAAATAGAATTCATCTTTTCATATAACTTTTTTTCCTTCAATTTTAAATCAATTGAATCTTCAATACTACGTTCATTATTCTCTAAAACCTCTTGTAATGTAATAACATTATCATCTTTATCTTTTCCAATAGGTTCATTTAAGAAAACTTCAGAATTTAATTTTTTAGAATTTCTAAAGAACATTAAAATTTCATTTTCAATGCATCTAGAAATATATGTAGAAAGTTTAACTCCCTTTTTAGAATTATAAGTATTAACTCCTTTTATTAAGCCGATAGTACCAATAGAAATCAAGTCATCCAAAGAAGCATTAGGAGAAGTATATTTTTTAGAAATATGAGCAACTAAGCGCAAATTTCTTTCAATTAAAACATCCTTGGCAGATAAATCGCCATTCTCAAATTTGTCTAAAAAAATCTTTTCTTCTTCACTTGAAAGTGGTTCAGGAAACAGATTATTATTAGAAATGTATCCAAACATAAAAATAGAAGAATTAATAAAGGTTAAAAAACCTGAAATGGACAATATAAGCATATTAGACCTCCAAATATCTATATAAAAATATATGAGATAAAATTAAAATAGTGCGTGTCAACTTTAAAATAACCTTGTCATAAAATGTCCATATTTTTATAAAGATAGTTAACAATTAATAAATGTCGAAGAATGTAGAATAATAGAAAATATTGAAAAATAAAGAAGAACGATTGATACTTCCAATATTATACATTTTGTGGTATAATATAATTATCTTAAAGATAAAGGAGGAAGTATTATGAGTACTATGACAAGACGGGAAGTAAAGAGAATGGAGTATAATACTCCGTTGCCGAAGATTCACAATGGAAAGGCAAAGGCCTATGAGGAGGTCTTCATTAATTCTGGTGGAGAACCTTCAGCAGAACTGGCCAACAGACATTTAATTGCCATTATGGGTCAGCATCCTGAAAAATTAGGGTGGTTTAGCCCTGTAGGTCATTATGGTGTTTTCCAAGATGATGATGGCCTCTGGTATGCATATCGTCATCAGGCAAAATATGCATAAGCATTATCAAAGTACAATAATTAATTTTCCGGCCCAGCTGTTTTCAGCTGGGCTCTTCTATTGTAAATTTTAAAAAAAGAATATATAATCAATAATATGAATTAAAAAAGGATGAAAAAATGAAAGAACTTGAAAAATGTGAACTATGTCCATTTGAATGTAAAGTAAATAGAAATGAAGGAAAAGTTGGAAGATGTCAGGCAGGAAAAAATATAAAGATAGGTTTATATTCTTTACATTATGATGAAGAACCATGTATCAGTGGAAAAGCAGGATCAGGAACAGTATTTTTTAGTAACTGTAATTTAAAATGTAAGTTTTGCCAGAATTATAAAATAAGCTGTGAAGGCAAAGGTGAAGAAATAACAGTTAATCAACTAGCTGAAATATTTTTAGAACAACAAGAAAAAGGTGCTAATAATATTAATTTAGTTACAGCTGTACCATATGTTCCTCACATAATAGAGGCATTAAAAATTGCTAAAGAAAAAGGACTTACAATTCCAATCTTATACAATACAAGCGGATATGAAAAAGTAGAAACTTTAAAAATGCTAGAAGGATATATAGATATTTATTTACCGGATTTTAAGTACTTTGATAATAATTTAGCTAAAAGATTATCAAACACACCAAATTACAGAGAAATAGCGGAAAAAGCATTAAAAGAAATGTATAGACAAGTTGGTAAAAATCAATATAACGAAAAAGGTATGTTAATAAAAGGAATGATAATTCGTCATTTAGTTTTACCGAATAATATTGGAAATTCAAAGTGTGTTTTAAAATGGATTAAACAAAATATGCCCGAAGATATAATGATAAGTTTAATGGCACAATATTTTCCAACATATCAGGCAAGTAATGATGATGAGATAAATAGAAAACTTACTCAAGAAGAATATGATGAAATAGAGTCATATTTATATGAACTAGATTTAGAAAATGGATATATTCAAGATTTAGAAGATGAAGAAGAAAAATATGTACCAGATTTTTAGAAAAGGAGAATAATATGGAAGTTTTATATGGAACAACTAACAAAGCCAAAGTTAAATCAATGGAAAAGATTATTAAAGAACACAACTTTGATATAACAATTAAGACTTTGCCAGAAATAGGATTTAATGAAGAAATCGTGGAAGATGGAACAACATTTGAAGAAAATTCAGAAATAAAAGCTAAAGCTATTCAGGAATTTTGTAAGAAAAATAATATAAATGTACACTTAATAATGACAGATGATGCAGGATTATGTATAGACAAATTAAATGGAGAACCAGGAGTATACACAGCTAGATATGCAGGAGAAAATCCTACACAAATACAAAACATTGAAAAAGTATTAGAAAAATTAAAAGAATATCAAGATCCTAAAGATAGAACAGCTACATTTGTATGTGTGTTAACAGCAATAGTATTAGATACAGGTGAAGAGATTGTAGCCAGGGGAGAATGCAAAGGAAGTATAGCTAAAAAGCCAGGAAAAATGGGTGGACTAACATACGGACCATTGTTTATACCAGAAGGATTTACATTACCAATGAATGATTTAGAAGAAGAGAAATATGAAAAAGTTCATAATCATAGAGATATTGCTATGAGAAAGATTGTAGAAGAATTAGCAAAAAGAAATTTAATATAATTAAAAAAGTTTAGAAAACTTACGTATATATAAAAACAAAAAAAGGAATAATTAGCAAAATTATTCCTTTTTTGTAATAATTTGTAATTTGAAAAGCTCTTACAAAAGCCAATATACTATAAAAAATAAAAAAATGCAAATACCAAAATATATTAATTAAATTAGAATAAGATAATAAAAATGAGAAAAACTAAATTATAGTAAAATTAAAACAGATTAATCGTAAAAATTATGATTTGAAACAAATAAAAAGTTATGCTAATATATAAACATAGAAATTAAATAAGTTATCAATCTTCCCTGCATGGTGCGTTTTTGACAGAGTTTTTAGAACCTACAAGTTTTGGAGAAGGGAGCTTGCTCTCTGAATACGGCGTGTATGCTTACGAGCTTTATCAGTAAGAAACCCAGAAGTATTTAGGACGGCACCCACCTGTTTTAGGACAGGTCCATAAAAATTCTTATGCATGACGGCTAATGTGGGGCTTTTTTTATGCCCAAAAGAGAGCAAAAGCTTATCTTTACAATCAAAAATAAAAATGCTAAAATAAACACATATTGGAGGCGTTATGAACGTAAAAGAAGCTATAGATTATGGAATACAAAATTTAGAAAATATTGATGATAAAATTTTAAAAATAAAAATTTTACTTGCATATGTAATGAATGTTGAAAAAAATTATTTAATAACACATGACGAAGAAGAACTTACAGAAGAGGTAAAAGAAAATTTCAAAAATGGATTAAAAAAATTATCTGAAAATATACCAATTCAGTACATAACAGGAATGCAAGAATTTTATGGAATGGAATTTAAAGTAAATGAAAATGTATTAATTCCAAGATTTGATACCGAAATATTAGTAGAAGAAACTCTGAAAGTAGCTAAATCAGAGCAAAAAATACTAGATATGTGCACAGGAAGTGGAATTATAGCAACATCAATAGCTAAAAATGTGGATAGCAACACTCAAGTTTATGCAAGTGATATAAGTGATAAAGCATTAGAAATAGCAAAGTACAATAGCAAAAAAAATAATGCCAATGTGAAATTTATATTATCAAATTTATTTGAAAATATTAATGATAATGATTTTGACATAATAGTATCTAATCCTCCATATATAACCAAAGAAGAAATGCAACAATTAGAAATGCAAGTGAAAAAAGAACCAGAAATCGCATTATATGGTGGAATAGACGGATTAGATTTTTATAAAAGAATTACCAAAGAAGCAGTAGAACATTTGAAAATAGGTGGTCACTTATTATTTGAAATAGGTTATAAACAAAAAGAAACAGTTATGGAGATTTTAAAGCAGAATAATTTTAAAGATATAAGATGCGTAAAAGATTTTAATAATTTAGATAGAGTAATTATAGGAGAAAAGGAGTAAACATGTCTTTTTCATCAGAAACAAAAAAAGAATTAAGTTCTATAAATAATTTTGCAAAAAAAGAATTGCTAGAGGCAGAATTAATTGGATATTTGATGTCTGGAAATAGCAAAGAAGAAGCAGATAAAATAGAATTTATAACTGAAAATGAATTTAATATAGAAAGACTTTATAAAATACTTTTCAAACTTAAAATAGAATACGAGCCAGAAATAGAAAGAAAAGTATATGTTGCCAAAATAAGCAAAGTTAAGCTAAGAAATATAGAAGAACTTACTAAAGAAGAAGAGAAAAAAGCATTAGTGCGTGGATTGTTTCTTGGAAGTGGATCGTTAAATGATCCAAACAAAAAATATCATCTTGAAATTCTATTAAAAAATAGAGATACCGCACAATATATTCAAAATATTTTAAAATATTATAATATAAAATCTAAAATACTTGATTCAAATAATACAATTTATATAAAAGAAGGAGAAGAAATTTCAAAATTTCTTGCTTTCATAGGTGCACAAAAAGCAGTATTGCAGTTTGAAGAAATAAGAGTCATGAGAGACATAAGAAATAATGTAAACAGACAAGTAAATTGTGAAACTGCTAATCTTAATAAAACAATAAGTGCAGCAGTACTACAAATAGAAGCAATAAACTTTTTAAAGAAAATGAAAAAATATGAAGAGTTACCAGACAGCCTAATTGAAATAGCCGAATTAAGATTGGAATATCCAGAAATGAGTCTAAAAGATTTAGGTGCACAATTAGAGAACCCAATAGGAAAATCTGGAGTAAATCACAGACTAAAAAAGATTATTGAAATAGCAGATGAAGTAAAAAGAGGTGAATAAATGAAAGAAATAGGAATATACATTCATATCCCATATTGCAAGAAAAAATGTCATTATTGCGATTTTATTTCATTTAGTGGAAAAGAAGAAACACAAAACAAATACATAGAAGCAATTCTAAAAGAAATTTCAGAATGCACATATACAGGATTTAATATAGGAACAATATATATTGGAGGAGGAACTCCATCAATAATAGACCCAGCATACATTACTAAAATTATAGCTAAAATCAGAGAAAAGTTTATAGTATCACAAAATGCAGAAATAACTATAGAAGTAAATCCTGGAACAGTTGATAGAGAGAAATTATTAGAATATAAAAAAGCAGGAATAAACAGATTAAGTATAGGACTTCAATCAACAGACAATGCAATTTTAAAACAAATAGGTCGAATTCACACATACGAACAGTTTAAAGAGACATATGATACAGCAAGAGAATTAGGTTTTGACAATATAAATGTTGATTTTATGATTGCTTTGCCAGAAGAAGATGAATGGAGCATTGCTATACAAATAAGTGAAATCATAAATTTAAAACCAGAGCATATTTCATGTTATTCATTAATATTAGAAGAAGGAACAGAATTAAAAAGATTAGTAGATGAGGGAGTGGTTACTCTTCCATCAGATGAAGAAGAAAGAAAAATGTATTGGAAAATGAAAGAACTTCTAGAAGAAAATGGATACGAACATTATGAAATATCAAATTTCTCATTACCAGGACATCGCTCAAGACATAATATGGATTGCTGGACTCAAAAAGAATATTTAGGATTTGGAACAGCGGCACATAGCTATTTTAATGGAAAAAGATTTTCCAGTCCTAAAACAATAGAAGAATATATTGTAGATTATAATAAGAAAGAAATCGAAGAAGAACAAACATCAGAATCAATGAAAAAAGAATATATGATGCTTGGACTTAGAAAAATAGAAGGAGTATCAATATCAGAATTTGAAAGAAAGTTTCAAATAAATCCTTTATTTTATTTTAGATTTGAAATAAGTAAATTAGTTAATGAAGAATTAATAGAAATAGATCTAGATAATATAAAACTTACAAAAAAAGGTTTAGATGTAGCTAATATTGTCTGGGAAGAATTTGTATAAAATAAGAATGCAATTCTAAAAATACATATAAAATAAAGATATACTATAACTATCCAAAAATAAATATGGGTGGATTATTAAAGCTAAAAAGAGGGCTCTACTGCAAGCAGTAGAGTCCTCTTTCACGATTACATTTAATCGTGAGGAAAAACTTTCATATGCATCTGTACACAATTTGAAAATGAAAAAAAGTATTATTCATTTCCATCAAAAGGAACAGACGCGATATCGAGCGTGGTCATCAAGGCAATAAGATTTTTGACATCATCATCAGTACAATCATTTCTTCTAGCACCAGACTTGTCAAAAACTTTGAAAAACTGCTCTCTGAAAACAATTTCAGGACAGATGGTAATTGCAAGTGCTTTCACTGCGGAAATTTCGATAAAACCAGTCGAAGTACTTCCATAGTTAGCATTTACATCACCCAGCTCGCAACACTTGTGAATCAAATCTAAACAAGCATTCCGACCACAAGCAGAGATTTTTCCATCCAAAGCAAAAACCTTTGAATAGAGTGTAAGAAAGTCCTTTTCCTTTGCCATAACAATACCTCCAAAAAATATTTTCATAGGGTTAACACTAAAGATGTCGCTAAGAAGTATTAACACATACGAATAAAAATATTATATAATCTTACAGCTTAAAAGTAAAGATTGAATATCTAAAAATAAAGATTAAAAATAAAAAAAGAATATTTTTAAAAAGTTAGCAAATACTATTGACAACTGCTAACTTTGGGTATAATATATATAAAGATTTAGCAAAGAGCATCAGTAAGTGCTAAAAAAGAGGTAATGAAATGATTGAAAATCTTGATAATAGAAAAAAGAAAATACTTCAAGCAATCATAGAAGAGTATATAGATACTGCAGAACCAGTAAGCTCTGGAAATCTAGTAAAAGAGCTAAATTGTAGCAGTGCTACAATAAGAAATGATATGGCAGAACTTGAAAAAATAGGATTCATTGAAAAGCCGTATACATCAGCTGGAAGAATACCATCTCAAAAAGGATACAGATACTATATAGATGAATTATTAAGAGATGATAAATTAACACTAAAAGAAATGCAGTATATAAAAAGTAAATTAGAAACAACAGTAAACGAATTAGAGGACTTAACTAAAATAGCTACAACAACACTTTCAGAATTAACGCATTATACAACAATAGCTATAGGTCCAAAAATAGAAAAACATACAATATTAGATGTTAAGTTTGTATTATTAGGAAGCAGAGTAATGATGGCAATAATACTAACAGACTCTGGAATAATTCGTGAAGCTATAATAAAATTCGATGAAGATGTAACAGAAGAACAAATAAAAAACTTGAATAATATATTTTCTAATCACATGGTAGGAAAACCAATAGATCAATTAGGCGATAACATAGAAACATTTATAACAAATGAAATGCAAAATAGTATATCAATTATTAAAAAAATAATAACAGAAATTGATAAATTATTTAAAGAAAGTGATGAGCTATATTTAGAAGGAACAAACAAATCATTTGACTTACCAGAATTTCAAAAAGCTGAATTAGCTAAAAACTTTATGAATGTTTTAGATGCAAAAGACTTAGTATCAGAAGTATTAAATACTGGAATTGCAGAAGACATAAATGTTTATATTGGAGATGAACTACATGATGAAAAACTTAAAGATTTTAGTGTAGTAACATTTAACCATCTACTTGGAGACAAAGATATAGGAACAATTGGAATAATAGGACCTACAAGAATGGATTATTCTAAAGTTATTTCTATAATGAAATATATCAGTAAAAAACTTAAAGAAGACTATGATGATGAAAATAAATAAGAAAGAAGGTAGAGAGATGGCAGAAAAAGAAAATAAAGAAAAACTTGAAGAAGAAAGCAATGAAGTAGAAGCAAAAGAAACTGAAGTTATTGAAAACAAAATTGAAACAGAACTAGATGAACTAAACGACAGATACAAGCGACTATTTGCAGAATTCGAAAATTACAAAAAAAGAAATATGAAAGAAAAAGAAACATTAAGAAATATGTTAGTATCAGACATAATGACAAGCATATTACCAATTATAGATAACCTTGAAAAAGCAATAAGCACAGGAACAAAAGATACTGCATATGAAGATGGAATAAAAATGGTATTAAAGCAATTAAAAGACATGCTTGCATATCATGGAGTAAAAGAAATTGAAGCTGAAGGAAAACCATTCGATCCAGAACTACATGAAGCAGTAAGCCATGTAACAGACGAAAAATTAGGGAAAAATATCATTAAAGAAGAATTTAGAAAAGGCTATATCATAGGAAATAAAGTAATTAGACATTCTATGGTAATAGTTGCAAACTAATAGTTTTTAATTTTTAAAATAAATTATACAAAAGAACAATTTAAAGAGGATAGATTAAGGAGGATAAAAAGATGTCAAAAATTATAGGTATTGACTTAGGAACTACTAACTCATGTGTAGCCGTAATGGAAGGTGGAGAAGCTGTTGTAATTCCAAATCCAGAAGGAAATAGAACAACTCCATCAGTAGTAGCTTTCTCACAAAACGGAGAAAGATTAGTTGGACAAATAGCAAAACGTCAAGCAGTTACAAACCCAGATCACACAGTAATATCAATCAAAAGAGATATGGGAACTGACAAAAAAGTAAAAATAGAAGGTGATGAATTTACACCACAAGAAATATCAGCAATGATATTACAAAAATTAAAATCAGATGCAGAAAATTACTTAGGAACAGAAGTTAAACAAGCTGTTATCACAGTACCTGCTTACTTTAGCGACAGCCAAAGACAAGCAACAAAAGATGCTGGTAGAATAGCTGGACTAGAAGTTTTAAGAATTATCAACGAACCAACAGCTGCAGCACTTGCATTTGGTATGGACAAAGCTGATACAGATCAAAAAATAATGGTATATGACCTTGGTGGAGGAACATTTGATGTTTCAATCCTAGATATAGGTGATGGAGTATTTGAAGTTCTTGCTACAAGCGGAAATAATAGATTAGGTGGAGATGACTTTGATCAAAAAATCATTGAATACCTAGTTGCAGAATTCAAAAAATCAAATGGAATTGATTTAAGTACAGATAAAATGGCAATGCAAAGATTAAAAGAAGCTGCTGAAAAAGCTAAAATAGAATTATCAGGAATGGGACAAACACAAATTAACTTACCATTCATTACAGCTGATAGTTCAGGACCAAAACACTTAGATATAACATTAACAAGAGCTAAATTCGAAGAATTAATTGGTGAATTAGTTGAATCAACAAAAGGACCAGTTAACCAAGCATTAAAAGATGCAGGAATTACGGCTAATGATTTAAATCAAGTATTATTAGTTGGTGGATCAACAAGGGTTCCATTAGTACAAGAAACAGTTAAGAAAATAACAGGAAAAGAACCTAACAAAGGTATAAACCCAGATGAATGTGTTGCTTTAGGTGCAGCAATTCAAGGTGGTGTATTATCAGGAGATGTTAAAGACTTAGTATTACTTGATGTAACACCATTATCATTAGGTATTGAAACATATGGTGGAGTATTTACAAAATTAATTGAAAGAAACACAACAATACCAACAAAGAAATCACAAGTATTCTCAACAGCAGCAGATGGACAAACAAGTGTTGAAGTTCACGTATTACAAGGTGAAAGAGAAATGGCTGCTTACAACAAAACATTAGGAAGATTCCAATTAACAGGAATCCCACCAGCACCAAGAGGAGTACCACAAATCGAAGTAACATTTGATATAGATGCAAACGGTATAGTTCACGTATCAGCAAAAGATACAGCAACAGGAAACGAACAAAAAGTATCAATCACAGCAAGCACAAACTTAACAGAAGACGACATCAACAGAGCTGTAAGAGATGCAGAAGAACACGCATCAGAAGATAAAAAGAGAAAAGAAGAAGTTGAAGTTAAGAACAATGCAGAAAGCTTAATTTACAATAGCCAAAAAACTATTGATGAATTAGGAGACAAAATCAGCAGTGAAGAAAAAGCAAAAGTTCAAACTGAAATTGACAACTTAAAGAAAAAAGTTGAAGGAAACAACATAGACGAAATAAAAGACGGAACAGACAAATTAACAAAAGTATTCTATGAAATTTCTGAGAAATTATATAAAGCTAACGGAGCAGCAGGAGCTGCTGCAGAAGGTGCAAACGCATCAGCAGATTCAACAGGAGAAGCTAAAGAAGGCGAAGTATATGATGCAGATTACAAAGTAGAAGACGAAAACGACGACAACAAATAAAAAGCAAATCAAGTTGGGGCGTAATATCTTATTTCGCCCCAATTTTTAGTACAAAGTGAAAGAACTTAGAAGATTATGAGTAATCTATTTAAGTGATAGATGGAGGGAAAAATGGCAAGTACAAAACGTGATTATTACGAAGTACTAGGTGTAGAAAAAACAGCAACTGATGAAGAATTAAAAAAAGCATATAGAAGACTAGCAAAGAAATACCATCCAGACGCAAACCCTGATAATAAAAAAGAAGCAGAGGCCAAATTCAAAGAAGTAAGTGAAGCATATGAAGTATTATCAGATAAGCAAAAAAGACAAATGTATGATCAATTTGGATTTGACGGACCACAAGGATTCGGTGGACAAAACGGAGGAGGATACTACTCATACGGTTCAGGATTCGATGGATTTAGTGGATTCTCAGGATTTGAAGACTTTGGATTTGGAAGTTTTGGAGATATATTTTCAGCAGCATTTGGAGGAGGTTCAAGAAGAAAAAGTGGACCTAGAAAAGGTGCTGATTTAAAAGTAAACCTTGATATTACTTTTGAAGAATCATACTTAGGTGTTGAAAAAACTATAAGCATAAATAGAAGCAAAGAATGTTCAACTTGTCATGGAACAGGTGCAAAATCTGGTACAAATCCTCAAACATGTCAAGTATGTAATGGAACAGGAAAAATCAAACAAGTAGTAACAACACCATTTGGACAGATGTCAACGCAAAAGGTTTGTTCAAATTGTGGTGGTGAAGGAAAAATAATAAAAGAACCTTGTAGTGTATGTAAAGGAAAAGGAACTGTAAGAGAATCTGCAAAAATAAAAGTAAAAATTCCAGAAGGAATTAGTGACGGTCAAACAGTAGTATTACGTGGAGAAGGAGAACCTGGAACAAAAAATGGACCAAAAGGTGATTTATATATAAATGTTCATGTAAAAAAACACAGCATCTACACAAGAAAAGCAGATCATGTATTATGTGATATTCCTATAACATTCACAGGTGCAACACTTGGTACAGAAATAGAAGTTCCATTAGTAGATGGAACAAAAGAAAAATATAAAATTCCAGAAGGAACACAAACAGGTACAAAATTTGTATTAAGAGGAAAAGGTTTCAAAAATGTAAACGGAAACTGGAGAGGCGATTTTGTATTCACAGTAAATGTTCAAATTCCTAAAAAACTTACACCAGAACAACGAGATCTAATTACAAAACTTGCATTAACTATGAACGAACAACCGCCAATAAAGAAACGAGGAATATTTGGATAAAAAATTAGACTTTTTACTAGCAATAGTAAGAAGTCTTTTTTTATACGAGGAAAGTTGAATATATTTATAAAAAAATAAAAAGTTTTATTTTCTTATTTGAATTGTGTATAATAAATATGAAAAAAGAAAGGATGATGAGTATGAATAAAATAATGCAACAAGCCAAAGAATTAGCTCGAAATGGAGCAAATAATAACGAAGGTGGACCATTTGGAGCAGTAATTACAGATAAAGATGGAAACATAATAGCAACAGGAAATAATAAAGTTATAATTTCTCACGATCCAACAGCACATGCAGAAATAGTTGCAATAAGAAGAGCCAGTGAAAAGCTAGGAACACATGATTTATCAAATTGTATATTATATACATCATGTGAACCATGTCCAATGTGTTTATCTGCAATAATATGGGCAAACATACAAAAAGTATATTATGCATGCACACGTAAAGATGCAGCAAGTATAGGTTTTAGAGATGATATGATTTATGAATATTTAAAGGGAAATGATAATAATGTAATTGATTTAGAAGAAATTGATAGAGATGAATGTACAGAAGTATTTAAAGAATACAAATTAAATCAAAAAGAAATATACTAAAAGACTAAATTGAAATAAAATACAAACTAGAATATATAAAAACAAAATAATCAACAAAGTAAAATAACCAAAAACAATATAAAATGAAGCCAGCCACGGAAACTATCCCGTGGCCATATTTTTTGGTATAAGAATTAACTATTATAATGCATATGAGAAATACATATAATTTCCCTCGTTTACAGACATTGAAGAATTTAGCTTTTTTTGGACTGAGATACTAGCCTCATTAGTTCTTTGAATCTCAAAGATGAAATAATCAAATTGAGACTTTAAAGATTTTGCCAATATTTTTATCCCAATTGAAGCAAGACGTCTGCCACGAAATTCTTTTCCAACAAAGTAGGAAACTGTAGCGGTTCTCTTATCACTTTCGCTAAAGGTAGGATCAGAATCTACGTCTATAACTGCCATAAGACGATTAGCTTTATTAAAAACTCCATAGATTCTTTCATAATGAGAAGTGAATTTCTCAATTTTAGCTCTTGCGTCAGTAATACTTGAAGCCATAAAGAAGTTTGTATACTTCTTTAGTGATGCATCATTTGCAATTTGATAATATGCATATGCATCATTGATCGTTAATTCCCGGACGGTAAGCCCGTTCTTGATTTGTTTTTTTGCCATATTATCGGCACCTCCTATTTTTTGTACACGTATATGATAACATAAAAAAGTTAGAAATTCAATTATGTTTACTATAAGAAAAGAGTGCATAGTACTCAATAGAGCATTATGCACTCTTAAATATCCCGTGTCTACAATTTTAGTACAAATACATGCATATGATTGTCGAAGCGTCTTTCAATAACTTCATTTACGCTTCTTAAGACAGATAAACTTGCTAAGTTTTCTAAATCTACATAAAATGTAAGAAATAAAAACTTTGAATTAGCATATTTCTTACGCAAAGCTTGTACTGTGGCCTTCGCATAGTCCATATTTCTATATTCTTTGCCAATAAAATAGGCAACCTCCAAATTGGAATATATTGAATTTGGGTTAGTATCAGCTACATGCACTGCACCAACCAATCTATGCGAAGAATCATCAAAAATTCCTAAAACAGTTGCAGTATTGAAAAAACTTTCTGCAAAATCTTTTTTTTCAATATGCATATAATTTACAAATTTTTCAACAGCGGGATCATTGGCAATCGCCAAATAAGAGTTGACATCAAAATCACAAGATGCCTCGAGTTTCTTTAAGTAAATATCTTTCATGACAAATGTCCTCCTTACTAAGATGATTTACATAATATATAATACCACAAAATTATGAATTTGACAAATTTAAGAAAAGGTAGTATAATCTTAAACAGTTGTTATCGCATGAGGCGATAAAGAAGAGATGTATATATAAAATAAAAAAGAGATAATGGTTCGGAAAAAATTAAATAAAAAAGTAAAAAGCAATAAAGTATTTATTGCCTGTATTTGTGTTTTTAATTATAAGCGGTGTAATAATTAAAAAATTATGTTGTAAAGAACGGAATAAAATAGAATCATTAAGCTCTTTGGGTCTAAAAGATTCAAAGAGTTTTATTGTATAGCAAATGATTCAAGAAATATAGTAAATTTAAAATTTAATAAAAAGATTTAATTTTTTCAAACTTTATTTATACATTAGAAAGGAAAGGGAGAAAGAATGGAAAATAACGAAAAAAACAATTCTGTAAAAACAGAACAACAAATAAAAAGAAATAATAATCCAAGAAAAAAGAGAATTGTAAAGAAAACAAAAGAAAATAAAGCAGAAGTGAAAAATATTAATCAAGAAGTAAAGAAAGAAAGAACAATTAAAGAAATTACAGAAGATTTAAAAAAAGAAAAGAAAAGTCCAAAGATGAGAAATAGCAAAAAGAAAGATGATAATTTAGAATTTGGATTTAAAAAAGAAAAATTAAAAATAATACCACTTGGAGGACTTCAAGAGATTGGTAAAAATATCACAGTATTTGAATATGGTGATGATATAGTTGTAGTTGATTGTGGTCTAGCATTCCCAGAGGATGATATGTTAGGAATTGACTTAGTTATACCTGATTTCACATACCTTGAGAAAAATCAAGATAAAATAAGAGGCTTAGTAATAACACACGGTCATGAAGATCACATTGGAGCAATACCTTATTTATTGCAAAAAATTAATGTACCAATTTATGCTACAAAGTTAACAGCAGGATTAATAAGCCACAAACTTGAAGAACATAGACTACTAAAAAGTACAAAACTAAAAATAGTAAATCAAGGACAAACAATAACATTAGGAAAAATTAGAGTAGAATTCATAAGAAGCTGTCACAGTATACCTGATGCAGTAGCTCTTGCAATTCACACACCAGCAGGAACAGTAGTTCATACAGGAGACTTTAAAATAGATTATACACCAATTGATGATGAAAGAATGGATTTTGGAAGACTTGCAGAATTAGGAAATAAAGGTGTATTAGCACTTATGTCAGATAGTACAAACTCTGAACGTAAAGGATATACAATGTCTGAAAGTACGGTAGGAGAAGTATTTGATAAATTATTTTTCAATTGTACAAAAAGAATAGTAGTTGCAACATTCGCTTCAAATGTTCACAGGGTTCAACAAATTGTAAACTCTGCAGTTGAAAATAATAGAAAAATAGCTGTTTGTGGAAGAAGTATGATAAACATGATTTCAACAGCAATGGAATTAGGATATATCAATGTTCCAGAAAACGTATTCATAGACATAGATATGATAAAAAATTACACAGATGATCAATTAGTTATAATAACAACAGGAAGCCAAGGTGAAACAATGTCAGCTCTTACAAGAATGGCTGCTGGTGAACACAAAAAAGTTACAATAACATCAAATGATTTAGTAATAATTTCAGCTAATCCAATACCAGGAAACGAAAAATATGTTGCTAAAGTTATTGATGATTTAATGAAAATTGGTGCAGAAGTTGTATACAGCTCATTAGAAGATATCCACGTATCTGGACACGCTTGCCAAGAAGAACAAAAATTAATGTTATCATTGGTAAGACCAAAATACTTTATACCAGTACACGGCGAATACAGACAATTAATCGCACATAGTGAAACAGCTAAAAAAGTTGGTATCAAACCAGAAAATATATTCCTAACAACAAATGGAAGAATATTAGAATTAAATGAAGACGAAGCAGCTTTAACAGGAACAGTACCATTCGGAAAAATAATGGTTGATGGACTAGGAGTTGGAGATGTTGGAAATATAGTATTAAGAGATAGACAACACTTATCACAAGACGGATTAATAATAGTGGTAATGTCAATGGATTCAGCAACAGGAGAAATCGTTGCAGGACCAGACGTTATATCAAGAGGATTCGTATATGTTCGTGAGTCTGAAAACTTAATGGAAGATGTTAAGAAAATGTTAAAAGAAGAAGTAAGAAAACTTGAAGAACATGGAGTTAGAGATTGGTCAACAATCAAATCAAGACTAAAAGATTCTTTAAGAGATTACATATTTGCAAAAACAAAAAGAAATCCAATGATTTTACCAATAATCATGGAAGTATAATAATAAAAATTGAACTAGAAAAAGTTAAAGATACTAATAGATATAACATAAAATATGCAGACGGATTTGGTTCTGGTATAAAAATAGATTCATCACAAGATACAGAGAAAGATGAGTTTATAGCAATAAAATATAAAGATAAATTAATAAATTTTACAAATGATAAATTAGAAATATAAAATCCAACTACCCCCAAAATGCTAGACAAAAAACTAACATTTTGGGGTGTATTTTTTATAAACAAATATTTATACTAAGAGATTGTAAACCATTGAAAAATGTGATAAAATACACAGTATTAATTAATAAGGAGAGGTTTTTATGGATAGAAAAGAATTAGCAGATTTAATATTCCCAGATGTAAAGGATGCATCATATTATGAAGAAAAATATCCTGAAAGAGACTTACCAGAAGGAGCACAAGTAGTTAGAGTTGCACCAAGCCCAACAGGATTCATACACGTAGGGGGAATCTTCCAGGGATTAATAGCAAAGAAAATAGCAGAACAAACAAATGGAGTGTTCTTTGTAAGAATAGAAGATACAGATCAAAAAAGAAAAATAGAAAATGGAACAGAAGAAATACTAAATGCATATAAAGATTATGATCTATATCCAGATGAAACAGTAGGAAAAGGAAATTACGGACCATATATTCAAAGTGAAAGAAGAGAAATTTACAAAGCATATGCAAAAAAATTATTAGAAGAAGGAAATGCATATCCATGTTTCTGTTCAGCAGAAGAACTAGAAAAAATCAGAGACAATCAAACAAAAGCACAAGAAAGAACAGGATATTATGGAAAATGGGCAAAATGTAGAAATATGCCTGTTGATATGGCTTACGAAAAAATAAAAAATGGAGATCCATATATCATAAGATTAAAATCACCTGGTGACCCTGAAAAGAAAATAAAAGTAAAAGACGTAATAAAAGGCGGAGTTGATATGCCTGAAAATGATCAAGATATAGTAATTATCAAATCAGATGGATTACCAACATACCACTTTGCACATGCTGTAGATGATCATTTAATGCACACAACATTAGTTACACGTAGTGATGAATGGTTATCATCTGTACCACTTCACATTCAACTATTCAGAATACTTGGATTCAAAGTTCCAAAATTTGCACATACAGCACCATTAGAGAAAGCTGAAGAAGGTTCAAGAAGAAAACTAAGTAAAAGAAAAGACCCAGAAGCAGCAGTTTCTTACTATACAGAGGTTGGTATACCAAAAGAAGCATTAAAAGAATATTTAATGAATATTGCAAATTCTAACTTTGAAATTTGGAGAAAACAAAATCCAGATAAAGATATGATGAAAGATTTTGAATTTCATCTAAATAAAATGGGAGTTAGTGGAGCTTTATTTGATATGGTTAAATTATTAGATGTAGCAAAAGGTGTTATATCTAAATTCACAGCACAAGAAGTTTATGATTTTTCATATGCTTGGGCAGAAAGATTTGATCAAGAATTAAAAGAAATGCTAGATAACAAAGAATATTCATTAAAAGTTTTAGGAATAGAAAGAGGAAACGTAAAACCAAGAAAAGACATAGCAAAATGGTCAGATGTAAAAGATATAATTTATTACATGTATCCTGAAAAATTTGCTAAGAATACTGAATTTGAATATCAAAAAATAACAGATCCAGAAGAAATAAAAACAATCGTATCAGAATATGTAAACAATTATTTTGATATAAACGATGACAAACAAACATGGTTCAATAGAATGAAAGATTTATCAGAAAAACTTGGATATGCAAGAGAAGTTAAAGAATACAAAGCTGAACCAGAAAAATATAAAGGACATGTTGGAGATATAAGTACAGTAATAAGAGTAACATTAACAGGAAGAGCAAATACACCAGACTTATACGAAATTATACAAGTATTAGGTGAAGAAGAAGTTAAATCAAGATTAAGTAAATAAGCTTTTTAGGAGAAATAAAATGGAATATAATGTAGGAGATATAGTTATTACAAAAAAGCAACATCCATGTGGAAGTAAAGAATGGAAAATCACAAGAGTAGGTGTAGACTTTAAATTAGAATGTCAGGGATGCGGGCATGTAATAATGGTTGAAAGACAAAAAGCCATAAAAATGATAAAAAGCAAGAAATAAAATTAGGAGAAAAGCCTCTTATATGATATAATAAATAAGTATCAATTTTAGGAGGTGGACAAAATGTTTCGGAAAAAGAAGAAAAAAGCAAAAATGAAGTACATAACCGAAACAATCATCGTCAATGGAGTGACAGTACTTATGTACTACAATGTCCGCATTGATAAGAAAGGAGTAAAGAAGGCTATTGTAGAATATGCAGCTACAGTAGCTGATGTCGAAGAACAAATTGAAGCAGCAGCTGCATTAATTAACCTAGATTTTTTCGATGGTTTAGCTGATGTGAAATTAAGTAGGGTCGATGATACTACAATTGTTGTAAAACTATCAAGACCTAAAAAGGTAAAAAAAGTACAGAATAAATAATGTGCTAAATATAATTGTTTTTTGATGTTAAAAGAACCCCGCTGGTATTCCAGTGGGGCATTGCTCATTTTATATAGAATTTAGATAAATTTTTCTATCTCATCCCATACAGCTTCAGAATAAATTTTTCTTTCAGCAGAAAAAGGAAGAAGAGTAGTAAAAGATATTCCTAAAAATTCTTTAATTTTATTCAATTCATTATCAACCTTTGTTACCGCGATTTTATCAGCTTTGTTAGCTACAAGCATAAAAGGCAAATTTGTTTTCTTAATATAATTCAACATATGAACGTCATCAGCAGTTGGATTATGTCTAATATCTAGAAGAAGTACAATAAGTGAAATGTTTTGACATTTTTCTAGATAATCTTCAATAAATCTTCCCATGTTTACTTGTTCTTCCTTGCTAAGTTTACTATAACCGTATCCAGGTAGATCAACAAAATAAAAATTATTATCTATATTATAAAAATTAATTTGTCTAGTTTTACCGGGAGTATTACTAGTTCTAGCTAAAGATTTTCTATTAATCATTGTATTTATAAAAGATGATTTTCCAACATTAGACTTTCCAACAAGAACAATTTGTGGTAAATCATTTTTTGGATATTGAGCAGGTCTAACTGCTGAAATTTCAAATTGTGGGTTTTTAATAATCATAATAAATTCTCCAATCATTATATTAACAAAAAAATTATACCATAAAAGCCAGACATATTCAATCTAGATTTACATAATCATGAAATTGTGCTATAATAAATACGTATCATAATCTGTAATACATAAAGGAGGCCACATTATGAGACAGATAGAAAAACTTCGCCAAAAAATTAAAAAGTATGTGGAAACCCAAAAAAAGCCCAGAAAGGGAGACAGCGATTATCGCAAGACTCTTGCTACATATGCAAGGTTGCTTGAGCTTGATGAAGAGCTTGCTGATCTTTCGGAAAGGGAATATGACGAATTTGTTGAAGCAAAAGTGAAAACTATTGCTTCGAAGATTAATAGTTTGATCTCGTCATAACTAAAGCACGCCAATATAAGGCGTGCTTTTCTTAACTTTAATGATAAATCCAAAGATATGCGAAGTGGTAATATGAAAGTAGATGTATCTACTTTCATATTATCACTTCAGTATACTAGGGATGTTTTATTACGCTTATTATACATAAAATACAATTGCTTATGAGATTACAAATTGACAGGTATAAAACATACAGCAGCTTTGCCAATTTGATAAAATATACAAAATATGCTATAATAAAAAAGAGTGCAAGTGAGGAGGTGGAGTCAAATGAAAGATACACCTGAATATAGAGCTGCATTAAAATTAGTAGAAATAGCCAGAACTAGTAACGTATTTAAATTTTATGCATCTAAACCGACTGAAGATAGATTCACAGAATTAATGGAATTATTTGATAAAGTCAATCCAGAATGGAAGAAAATATATGAAGAAATAGAAAAAGAAAAACCAATAGAAGTGCAAACACCACTTGAGTATGAAAATATACAAGATGTTATAGATGGCGCTTTGAATGAACCAATATTAGAATTGTGTTTGAATATACATATTGCAAATAAAATTGCACATACTTATGATAGAGCAATAGAGAACATTATAAAGAAAAAACTAATAGAAAAATCGCAAAAAAGCTCAGATAACAAAATACAAAGTTTGCTGAAGGATCATAGGAGGCTCTCTAGATTATATAGACAAATAGGGGATTATTTAGATCCATCAAACTTAGATGACAAAAATGCTAGAGAAAATTTATTAGAATACATTAAACGCGATGGAATAACTGAAGATGATTTAGAACAATTGAATAATATTGGCATTCCATGTTTAATAAGAGGTAGAAAGAAAGCTTTTGCAGCAAAAGATTATGAGATTGACCAAGCTTTAACAGCGTTGAAACAAGAGAAAGATATATCATATGGTGTTTGTTTAAGAAAAGTAAGGAATCCTGATGGAAGCATAAAAACAGATGGTAGAGGAAGAGAAATTGAAGATAGTGTTTTAGTCGTTGATGTTCCATATTATGGTCAATACATCGTTCATATGAAAAGGAATACAAGTATTAGTTCACTAGCCACAATTCCTAAATATAGTGCAAAATATTTATATGAAAAAAAGACATTTTTATTGACAGATAATATATCTAATCGAGGAATGGATTTTATAGAAAGCCATAGTCCTACTGGAAAAACAGCTAGTTACGAAGAAATGGAACCACATTTAATAAACTTAGAAAAAATTAATCCAAGATTTGCTCATTATTTAGCTTTAAAATATGGAGCAAATAAAAAAGAACTTAGAAGATTACATAATAAAAATGCTTGGGAAAGGTAGGTGAATAATATGGAAAATATAAAATTAGAAAATATAAGAAAAAATGCTAACCTATCAGAAAAGATTGATCGTATTTTAAGCGAAGAGAATATCGAAAATCAATATGTAATGTGTCAAGCTATAATAGAATATATAAATGTAAAATTTCTTACTTCAAGACTTGGAAAAACACTTCCAGACTATAATATTCTAACAATAATGATTGAATATGAAAAAATAGATGAGGAACTATATGATCAAATTTTATCAATAAATGATAAATATCATTGGCTTGACAGCACTCATGAATTAGATAAGCAAGATATTGAATACTTATTATTAAAAGCTGATTATATATATGGATACATATTAAAAAATTATATGCAAAAATAATAAAAAAGAACCAAAATTGAAATTAACGATTTTGGTCCTTTTTTGTTTTATACAGAGTTTTGTTATATTCTAAAATTATTTTTTATTTGGTTTTAAAACTTCAATTCCACCCATATATGGTCTCAAAACTTCTGGAATAGTAATTGAGCCATCTGCTTGATAGTGGTTTTCTAAGAAAGCAATTAACATACGAGGTGGAGCAACAACAGTATTATTAAGAGTATGAGCATAATAATTTCCTTTTTCACCTTTAATACGAATTCCAAGACGTCTTGCTTGCGCATCTGTTAAGTTTGAACAGCTACCAACCTCGAAATATTTTTGTTGACGAGGGCTCCAAGCTTCAACATCACAAGATTTTGCTTTTAAGTCAGCTAAGTCTCCAGAACAACATTCTAAAGTTCTAACTGGAATTTCCATGCTTCTAAATAATTCAACAGTATATTGCCACATTTTTTCGTACCAATCCCAAGACTCATCAGGTTCACAAACAACAATCATTTCTTGTTTTTCAAATTGGTGAATTCTATAAACACCACGTTCTTCAATACCATGGGCTCCTTTTTCTTTTCTAAAACATGGAGAATAAGAAGTCATAGTATAAGGTAAATTAGCTTTTTCCAAAATTTGACCTTTAAATTTACCAATCATAGAATGTTCGCTAGTACCAATTAAATATAAATCTTCACCTTCAATTTTATACATCATAGCATCCATTTCTTCAAAACTCATAACACCTGTAACAACGTCAGATCTTATCATATAAGGTGGAATACAATATGTAAATCCTTTATTAATCATAAAATCTCTAGCATAAGAAAGAACAGCAGAATGAAGTCTAGCAATATCACCAACCAAATAGTAAAAACCATTTCCAGCAACTCTACGAGCAGCATCTAAATCAATTCCAGCTAAGCTTTCCATAATATCTGTATGATATGGGATTTCATAATCAGGAACAACAGGTTCACCATATTTTTCGTTTTCAACATTTTCACTATCATCTTTTCCAATAGGAACAGACTCATGCATAATATTAGGAATTTTCATCATAATATTTGTAACTTTTTCTGAATATTCATTTTCTAACTTTTCATTTTCAACAAGCTCATCATTAATTTTTTTAACTTCAGCTTTAACTTGTTCAGCTTCATCTTTTTTACCATCACGCATTAAACCACCAATTTGGTTACTCAAAGTATTTCTTTGAGCTCTAAGTTCATCACCATGAAGCTTTAATTCTCTGTTTTTATTATCAAGTTCAATAACCTCATCAACAAGAGGTAATTTGTGCATTTGAAATTTGTTTTTGATATTTTGTTTAACAATATCAGGGTTTTCTCTTAAAAATTTAATATCAATCATAATAAATCCTCCTATTTTTTATAATTACATTAATTCAAATCTATGTTTTTGACCAGTAATATTACCAGCCTTATTAGTAACATCTTCATCGCTTGTAAACATCGACTCTGGACGAGCCCACATATCACCAGTACCTAAGTGAGTATAAATAACTAAATTTTCTAAAGTTTCCGAGTGTTTTGCAATACCAAGAACTTCAACTTCATGTCCTTTGAAATGTCTATACTTTTTTCCAATTTCAACTTTTTCCATAAACAATTCCACCTTTCTAAATCAAGAAAATAAATAACAAAAAGCCCTTATGCATTTTGCATAAGGGCGAATATTCGCGGTACCACCTTGATTTATAACTTAAAAGTACGTAACCTGTACAAATGGTCTAACTTATTAGGCTAGAAGCTAAAGAGCAGATTCATAAAATGTTTTAATCTGTTTTCACCAACCACAGACTCTCTTGATAAAACTTAGATTATTACTAACCTCTTATCATTGCTAAATATGTATATTATTCTAGCATGGAAATTTTTTTTTGTCAAATATCAAAATAAAATATGATAGATTAACCCAAAATAGTAGTATAAGATAATTGAAAAAAACATTAAAAAAATATATACTTTATACAGAAAATTGGAGGAATAGTAAAATGAAAAAACATAAACTAGGACTAATTTGTGGAAGATTTAGTCCAATACATAAAGGACATCAATCAATTATAAACACAAGCATAGAAAAATGCGATAAAACGCTTATTTTTATCGGATCAGCTCAAGAAAGTGGAACACTAAGAAATCCATTTTCAGCTGATTTTAGAATTGACTTACTAAGAAAAGTATATCCAGATAAAAATATAGTACAAATAGAAAAATTAGAAGATATGACAAATGAATATGATATTAATTCAATTTGGGGACAATATGTAATAGACAAAACAATAGAAGCAACAGGAAGAAAAGCTGATGCTATAATATCTGGAAATGATGAATCAAGAAAAGATTGGTTTTCAAAAAATCAAATGAAAAATGTTAAAGAAATATTAGTTGACAGAAGAAAACTAAGTATTTCAGCGACATTATTACGAGGATACATTTTAATTAATGACAAAAAAGAATACATGAAATATGTTCCAAAAGAAATAATTCCTGAATTTGATAGAATAAGAAGAGAATTATTAAAAAGTGATATTTATTCATTGATATTAGAAGAAATGGGAGAAAATCTAAATATAGAAAATTTTAAGAAAATATATAACATATATGAAAAAGAAGATAAAAAAATAAAAATGAGTAATATTTAAAAGGTTGAAACATATAATAAAGATAGGAGGACAAGATATGTATGAGTTTTATATAAAGGAAGTTCCTATCGTAGACTTAAAAAAAGAAGATTATGATTATTCAATAATTCAAAGTATATTAGAGGCACAGAAGAATCTTGATTTAGCACATAAAAATTTTGAATATGCAAGAGGGGATTTAGTAGATTACTATGCCTATCAAATAAAATCAGAGCAATCAAAGATTAATTACTTATTAAAGCAAGCTAAAGATAAAAAGATCGTATTGGACAGTGTATACTCAAAAAGCAAGAAAACATCACCAATAAGAAGCACATAACATATTGCAAAATAAAATCAATATAGAAAAATTGAATAAAAAGCGCATTGCAGAGTAATTAAGCTAGAAGTTCTTTAAAATTTCTTTGGAAATAGTTCGCGCTTGACGTGAAAGGGTGCCAAAGGAATTTTTTAGAACTTCTGCGCAAATTAGCTCAAACGAGCATTTTTACTTCAATTATTCTATATTGATAAAATAAGCATATGCAATATAGTTTATTTTGATATTAATATTACAAAAAATAAAAACCGTAGACGTCGAATCTACGGTTAATTTGATTTGATTTGATTTGTTATTTATAATATTAATTTTTTTTAGTTACTCAACAGTAACAGATTTTGCTAAATTTCTTGGTTTATCAACATCCAATCCTTTTTCCTTAGAAATATAATAAGCGAAAAGTTGAAGAGGAATAATTGATAAAATAGGAGAGATAAGAGGATTAGTTTCTGGAATAGTAATCATATTATCAAAACTTTTATCTCCTAAATCTTGATTTGTAACTACTAAAGTTTTAGCACCTCTAGTAATAACCTCTTGTAAATTACTTATAGTCTTTGGAGTTAAAGCAGGGTCAGTCATAATCGAAATTACAGTAACACCTTTTTCAATTAAAGCAATAGGACCATGTTTTAATTCACCAGCAGCATAAGCATCAGAATGAATATAAGAAATTTCTTTAAGTTTTAAAGAAGCTTCTAATGCAGCAGAGTAGTCGATTCCTCTACCTAAGAAGAACATATCTTTTTCAGTATAAACTTGTTTTGCAAAATTTCTAACACCATCTATATTTTTTAATACATCTTCCACTTGAGATGGAATTTTTAAAATATCTGTTTTTAAAGTTTCAGCCATTTCAGAAGAAATGCCTAAAGTTTCAGCAAAACTAATTGCCATAAGAGCCATTAAAACAACTTGAGAAGTATATGCCTTTGTAGAAGCAACAGCAATTTCAGGACCAGCATGAGTATAAACAGTATAATCAGCTTCACGAGTTATAGAACTTCCTATAACATTTGAAATAGCAATTGTTTTTGCACCTTTCTCTTTTGAAAGTTTTAATGCAGCGATTGTATCAGCTGTTTCACCAGATTGACTAATAAATATAACTAAAGATTTTTCGTCAATAAGTGGATCTCTATATCTGAATTCAGAAGCAACATCAACTTCTGTTTGAATATTGCAAAGTTTTTCAAATAAAGCTTTTGTAGCAAGACCAGCATGCATAGCTGTACCACAAGCTACGATATATATTTTATTTAAAGATTTTAAATATTCTTTTGTTAAATTTAAATTTTCGATAGAACATTTTCCTTCAGCAGTTAATCTTGAACCTATTGTTTCTCTAATAGATTTAGGTTGTTCATAAATTTCTTTCAACATAAAATCTGGATAACCATCTTTTTCAGCTGCAGAAGCGTTCCAATCAATATTTACAAGTTCTTTTTTTATTGGTTTTAAATTAGCATCATAAAATTCAGCTTTATCTCTTGATAAAACAACATATTCATAATCATTTAAAAGATAGAAATCTTTTGTATATGAAAGAATTGCTGGAATATCAGAACTAATATAATTTTCAGTTTTAGTTTTACCAATTACTAATGGACTATCTTTTCTAACAACTATCATTTTTTCAGGTAGAAAAGAAGAAATAACCTCTAAAGCAAAACTTCCTTTTAAATCTGAACAAGCTGAAACAACAGCTCTTAAAACTCTTTTATCATCATCTTTTGAATCGTTTTCATAATAATAATCAATTAAGTTAGGGATAACTTCTGTATCAGTTTGAGAATAAAAAGTATAACCGTTTTTTGATAAAAAAGCTCTAAGTTCATTGTAGTTTTCAATAATACCATTATGTACAACGGCAAAATTCTTTTTATTATCAACATGAGGATGAGAATTTTCATCTGAAGGTTTTCCATGAGTTGCCCATCTAGTATGAGCAATACCAATAGAACCTTCTAGAGAATTAATTGCAGGAACTTTTTCAAGTTCAGCAACTCTTCCTTTACTTTTTACAACATTGATACCATTTTTTTCAACAGTAGCAACTCCTGCAGAGTCATAACCTCTGTACTCTAATCTTAATAAACCATTAATTAATATAGGCTCAGCTTTTTTATTACCTATATATCCAACTATACCACACATAATACCTCCTTAGTAGAATATAGTTAAATACGTTAAAGCCCCAAAAAAGGCATAATTAATATAAAGGCAGTAAAAACTGCTTAATTTAAATAACGTATTATATTCTTTTGTGTTTAATATTATGTGAAAAAATATATTTACGTGAAAAAACGATTGTTTCACCATTACTGATGAACTTTGGTATTTTTTCTAATGACAGTAACATGCCATAGAGCATCCGCCGAAAAACTCGATAAACTCTAACCTCGTTAAGCATTGAAAAAACAATGCTCTGGCGCTTTTATAATAATGTTTTGAACCTCCTTTCAAACTAAATTTTTATATTTTATTCACACTACAATCCATATATTACTATAAATGAAAAAAAAATGCAAATCCAATTGAAAAGATAAAATAATACAGGTATAATCCAAATATAAAAACGAAGGAGGAAAAAAATGAGAAAAGAAAAAGGGTCAATCATGGTACTAGTTTTACCACTAATAACAACATTAATATTGTCATTAGGAATAAGTATATATAATTCAGCAAATTCGACTATAGTGTCAGGGACAACAGCAACTAATAGAACAAATTCAATAAATCAAAATAAGATTTTGGATGAAGAAGACTATTAAAATAAATTAAAAAATAATAATTAGAACACACCTAATTTAGCAAGTTAGATATGTGCTTATAAAAAATGAGCAGATATCAAGCTTCGCTAAATTAAGGTGTATTTTTTTGTGCAAATAAAGATTGATAAAAAAGGTCGATTATGATATTATAAACGTGTAAAAAGAGGGGGGATATGTATGGAAAAATACATTGAAATTGCTGGAAGAAAAATAGGCCCAAAATATACACCAGTAGTTATAGCAGAAATAGGCATAAACCATAATGGCAGTTTAGAAATAGCAAAATCAATGGTAGATGCAGCTTGTAATGCAGGCATTGAAATTATAAAACACCAAACCCATATTCCAGAGGAAGAATTAAGTCCTTTAGCCAAAGAGATGAAGACATATAATGAGGATTCGGACAACTTGTATGAAACATTAGAAAAACTTTGTCTATCTGAAGATGAAGAAAGAGAACTAAAAAATTATGTTGAAGATAAAGGAATGATATTCATTTCGGCACCTTTTTCATTTGCAGCAGTAGACAGATTAGAAAGAATGGAAATAAAAGCGTATAAAATTAGTTCATCACAGATGAATAATTATCCGTTGGTGGAATACGTTGCCAGCAAGAGAAAACCAATAATATTGTCAACAGGTATGAATGATATTGCAAGTGTAAAAAAAGCAGTAGATACAATTAAAAAATATCATCAACAATTTGCTTTATTACACTGTACAAATATATATCCAACACCAGCTGATAAAATAAGGTTGAATGCATTAAAAGAATTAGAAAAAGCATTTCCTAATACAGTAATAGGTTTATCAGATCATTCTTTAAATAATAATTCATCATATGCAGCATTAACACTTGGAGCATCAATAATAGAAAGACATTTTACAGATAAAAAGAATAGAAAAGGTAGTGACATTCCTTGGTCTATGACTCCTGAGGAGGCAAGACAATTACTAAGCTTTGCCAAAGATATTCATAAAATGATGCCAGGTAAAAAAGAACCAATAGAAGAAGAAAAAGAAGTAATAGAAATGACATTTAATACAGTAGTTACTAAAAGACCAATAAGAAAGGGATCTATATTAACTAAAGATGATCTAACAACAAAAGGGCCAAATAAGTTAGGTATACCTGCAGAAGATTTATATAAAGTGTTATGGAAAAAAGTTTCAAGAGATTTGGCTGCAAATTATCATTTACAATGGGATGACATATGCTAAATTTGTTACAAAAAAGGAAAGAAAAGATATGAATGAAAAGTTAATTAAAGAAACTATAATGATAAAACACAATCAGGCAACAAGAGAGAAAAGAAAAAGAGAAAGATCAGAAGAAAAAATAAAAAATAAATTAAAAACATATCAAGAAGTAATATTAAATAAAAATATAGAGCAAGAAAATAAAATAAAAGAACTTAAAGAGAAAGTTTATGAGATAGAAAAAGAAAAAGAATTTTATAAAAAATCTTTAGAAAGAATACCAAGATTCATAATAAGATTGTTAGGAATAAATAAAAAATATTTAGGAGAAGGTAAATGATAGTAAACGGAAGAAGAGGAGAGAAATATAAGGGAAACATTAGGCAAAAAGCAATTAATGCTGAAAAAAGATTAAGACGAGTAGGTTTAGTAATTGCACTTAGTACTGCTTTTGCACTTGGGAGCATACATCGGAAAAAAATCTGAAGCCAAAGACATAACTCCAACTAAAAGTACTGAAGAAATTACATATGAAAATATGTATGCAGTGAAAGATGATGTAGAAATATATGATTCAGAAGGAAATCGAGTAACAATAGGTGCAGGAGAAGTAGTATTAGCATCTGAAGAAAGCTATGAAAAAGATGGAAAAAAATATAGAAAAATACAATATGGGAATGAATCAGGAACTTACTACTATAGTGAAATAGAAGAAAAGATGCTAACAAAAGAAAAATGGCTTAATTCTTTAGAAGAAGATATAACACAAATAATTTCAAAAAATGTATCAGATAAAAGCCAAGACAATACAAGATATGTAAATCTACCTAAAAGTCAAGGAAAGACATTACATATGAGAGAAGAACCTGAATATGGAAGCGATATAATTATAGATGTTCCAGATGGAGAGAAAGTTACGATTATAGAAAATGAGCCAGAAATTCAAGATGGAAAAATTAATTATGTAAAAGTACAATATGGTGACAAAATAGGATATGTTTCAAAAGAATATTTAGTATCTTCAGAAGAAATAGAAAGCAATTTTCCTAAAAAGGTTGTATCTGTACCACAAGAGCAAGGAACAAATCTTCATATGAGAGAAAAAGCATTATATAACAGTGATGTAATACAAGAAATACCAAATGGATCAGAAGTTTATATGATGACATTTGGAGAAATAGAAAAAGATGGAGCAACACTTGAATATGTAAAAGTAAAATATGGAGATAAAATAGGATATGTTGCAAGTGGCTATTTAAGAGAAATAGAGCAAACACATGAAATCCAAGAAACAAAAGAATCACAAGATTTAAAAACAATTACTTCAGATGACTTAACTGAGGAAGAAGAACAAAAAATTAAACTTAACAACGGAAAAACTATAACCTTTACAGATGGAGCAGAAATGAGTCCTGGGTTAGTTGAACAATTTGAAATTCAAGGTACAGCAGTTGAAGGAGAAAAAGAATCAAAAATTCCTGAAGAAATGAGAGGAGATATTCAAGTTATTGGCATAAAAATGGGAGCAACCGGATATGGTAAAAAAGGATTTAAATACAATTATAAAGCACAAGGTAGCCAATATATAGATGATAATGGTGTTGAATATCCGTATCTTTACAAAAATAATGTTGAAAGTTTAATAAAATGTGAAGAAATGGGTAAAGACTATATTTTATATTATTATGCTCAAGGGGTAACTGCAGCTGAAGGAAGAGCAGAAGGAAAACAAATGATAGAAAATATCAAAAATTTGAGGACAATTCTAAGTCAAAAAGGATTAAACATGGAACATTGTCTGGCTTATGCAGTTGATACTGAAATACATGTAGATGAAGATGGCCAAAAAGGCAGAAATAATGTGGATGGTAGTGAAAAACTTGATATGGGAGAATTAAAGCAAGATGCAGAAAAAAACGGACAACAAGATGCGCTAGTTCTTCAAAACCCAGAAGATACAACTATTAAAGTAGACAAAGAATCAATTACAGAATCACTAATAGCAACATTGCAAGTATTAGAAAAACATGGATATCCAGCTGTTTTATATACTGATGCTAAAAACATTGAAGGAGTGACTGGACGCAACGAAGAAATTTTATTTAGTATAGGAGATTTAAAAGAAAAAATCCCAGATTTAAAATTGTGGATAACATCAGCAGTAGTAAGAGAAAGTCATCAACAGCAAGTTGAAACGATTCAACAATTACTTGATGAAAATCAGACTGAACTTGTTGGAATACAAAAAGTTTTAAATGATGTATATGGAAAAAATCATGTTCTTAAAGTAGATTACAGCACAATGACAGTTGAAGAATATAAAAAATTAGTAAAGGAAATGAAAGAAAGAAATAAAAGATTACAAAGTCAAGAAAAATCAAGTGACGCTCCTGCAACGGTGTCAATCAAAAAAGATGATTACGAATATGAATTATAAAAATATAATAATCAAATGAACTAGGAGAAAAAAATGAATTTAAAAACTTTAATAAGCCAAGAAGAGTTAGAAAAAAGAATAAAAGAAATAGCAACACAAATAACAAAAGATTATGAAAATAAAGAACTTGTTATAGTTTGTATACTTACAGGTGCAGTATATTTTGCAACAGATTTAACTAAATATATAAAAAATGATACTTTAACATTAGAATTTATGAAAGTTTCAAGTTATGGAAATTCAACAGAAAGCACAGGAGAAATAAAAATAAAAAAAGATCTTGAAAACAGTATAGCAGGAAAAAATGTAATTATTGTAGAAGACATAATAGATACAGGTTTAACAATGACAACATTAAAAAAATATCTAATTGAAAGAAAACCTGAAAGTTTAAAAGTATGTACGTTATTAGATAAAAAAGAAAGAAGAAAAGTAGAAATTGAAGCAGACTATGTTGGATTTGAAATACCAAATAAATTTGTTTTAGGATATGGATTAGATTATGAAGAATACTACAGAAATTTACCATATATAGCATATTGTGAGGATTAAAATGTTTGATATAGAAGCAGAAATAAAGAAATTGCCACACAAACCAGGTACATACATTATGAGAGACAAAGAAGATAACATTATATATGTTGGTAAAGCAATTTCACTAAAAAATAGAGTAACTCAATATTTTAGAAAAACGAATAAAACTCAAAGAATAAAAAACATGGTTTCATTGATTGACCATTTTGAGTATATTGTGTGTGATAATGAAGCAGAAGCATTAATACTAGAATGTAATTTAATAAAAGAAAATAGGCCAAAGTTTAATGTATTATTAAAAGATGATAAAACATATCCATACATAAGAATTGGTATGAAGGAAGAATATCCAAGCATTTATATAACTAGAAGAATACAAAACGATGGAGCAAAATATTTTGGACCATATGCAAATCCAGGAGCAGCAAGAGAAATGCTAAATTTCATAAAAGAAAAATTTCAAGTTAGACAATGCAAGAATTTTAAATTTAATGATAGAGCATGTTTAAATTATCACATAAAAAAATGTTTAGCACCATGTATGAAATATGTATCAAGAGAAGAATATATGGTGCAAATAAATCAAATTATAATGTTACTTGAAGGCAAAACAAACAAAATATTAAAAGAGTTAGAAGCGGACATGAAAGAAGCTTCAGGAAAACTTGAATTTGAAAAGGCAGCAACAATCAGAGATAGAATGAATGCAATTGAAAGAATATCAGCAAAACAAAAAGTTTCAAACATTTCTGAAAACAATATAGATGTAATAGGTGTTTACAAAAACGAATTATCTGTGTGTGTTGAAATATTTTTTGTTCGAGGAAGCAAAATGATAGACAGAGAACAGTATTTCTTTGATGAACTTAAAGACATGGATACAAAAGAAATTCTATCCGGATTTATCAAACAATACTATATGGGAAAATTAGAATTTCCAAATAAAATAATGATTCAAGAAGAAATAGAAGATAAAGAAGTAATTGAAGAATGGTTAACAAGCAGTGCTGGAAGAAAAGTGGAGATAAAAGCTCCGCAAAAAGGTGAAAAATTAAGATTTGTTGAAATGGCAGAAAACAATGCAAAAATCACATTAGAAAACAAATCCAAAGATAAATTTGAAATACTAAATGAATTAAAAAAGGTTTTAAAATTAGAAAAATTACCACACAAAATTGAATCATATGATATTTCAAATATTTCAGGAACGAATATAGTAGCTGGGATGTGTGTTGCACAAGATGGTGTAATAAAAAGAAATATGTCACGAAGATTTAGAATAAAAACAGTATATGGACAAGATGATCCTAAATGTACAGAAGAAGTGGTAACAAGAAGAATAAAACATTCATTGGACAATCCTAAAGGTGGATTTGGAACATTGCCAGATTTAATATTAGCAGATGGTGGTATTACGCAAATAAAAGCTATCAAAAGGGCATTAGAAAAATATAATTTACAAGATCAAATACCAGTATATGGTATGGTAAAAGATGATAAGCACTCTACAAGAGCTTTAGTAGATGTGAATAGAAGAGAATTTGAAATATCAGAGAATTTATTTTTCTTTATAACAAATTTACAAAATGAAGTTCACAATACAGCAATAGAATATCATAGAAAACTTAGAGAAAAAGAAATGACAAAATCAGAATTAGATGATATTGAAGGAATAGGAAAAACCAAAAGAGAAGCACTATTAAAAGAATTTGGAACAATAGAAAAAATTAAATCAGCAAGTATAGAAGACTTAACAAAAGTTAAAGGTATAAATAAAGAACTAGCTGAAAAAGTAAAAAAATCAATTAATAAATAGGATAAAAAGAATGATAAAATGAAATACACCATATTCAGTAGATATAGAAAAAAGAATCTATGTTAAAATACTAAATATGGTGTATTTCATTTTATCGCTCTTTTATTTTACAAAAATAAAAATATAATTTATTAATTATTGAAAACTGAATAAGGTACATAAATAATTTTGACGAGTTAACATAAACATGATATAATGTACGTATCAATTTATAGGAGCACGAAACATAGATTCGGAGGTGCTTATTATGAAAGCAATGGGAAAGAAATTTATGATTTTCGTGGCAGTTGCTGTTATTGCGGCAATTGTTTTGGTAACAGGAGTAAAAAGTCTCACAGACATTTTGAAGTCTGTTTGGACTTTCGCTGTAGAGACTGATAAGGGCTATATGTGGATTGTAAATATCTTAGTAGCAGCAGTCGTAGCGTATATCTTCACACAAAGCAAGGCTAAAGGAGCAACGGCATTGGGCTTTATAGGCTTTGTATTAACTGCAATTTTCTGTGAATGTATTTTATGGCACAGAACAGAAATATGGGGAATTATTGTATCTAATACGTTTGAACCTGAAAGATTGACCAATGTTGGGCTTGGAATTTTAGCCTCAGCAATTGGCTTTATCATAGCCGAGAAAGTTGGATAGTGTATAAAAATAAATAGCGCGCTCCTAAATTGAGAAGGGAACCATTCAGAAATGATGTGGTTCTTTTTTATATGCAAATAAATAATACTTTCAACTAGTATAAAGAAAATAATATATAAATTATAAAAGAAATGAGAATAATTATTGAAATGCTGGAGAAAGTAAAAAGAAAAATTGACTAATTTACATAAAACTGGTATAATATAAATATCGACTGTTGAGCAAAAAAAAAGAACATACATTTAGGAGGTACTCTAAAATGAGTAAAAAGTTAGGCATCGTTAGTGACGTTTTTTGTTTTTTGGTCAAGGTTGTTCTGACAGCTTTGATTATGGGAGTCATCATTAAGACTCCGGCAATGGCTAAGGCCATCTGGAGTTACTGTACCGGAGTAGACAAGGGGTACATGTGGGTAGTCAATATGGCTTGTGCCATGGTTGTTGCCCTTGTAACTTGGGTCAAGTTGAGAAGAATGAAAGTTCCGTTCAGAGCAATTGTGAGTGCATTTGCATTTGCAGTCACATTGTTCTTTGCAGAAGTTTTCTTCTGGCATGCAACGGAAATTTGGCAACTTCTCAGTACGGATATTTCTGCAAAAGAGGTGTCCGCAGCTGGATTCACTTTGTTGGCAGTGACAATTGCGTACATTTTCCATACTGTACCGCAGTGGAGAGCTGACGACGAAGATACGCCAGCACAAAATCAGTAAGCATTAAGTTGCTCCAGTCGAGACCCGTCTGTAAAAAGACGGGTCATTCTTTTTATATATAGAATATATTGTTAAATGGCCTAAAAATGTGGTAAAATAAAAAAGACGTAGTCATAATTAATAAAATCGTGAATATAATTATATAAAGAGTTATTAATAAGGAGATGACTACAAATGATGAAAAATAAATATTTTAAAGTTATATGCATGGTAACAGGTGGAATGATAATATTAAACACAACATTGATATTTAGCTTTTATAGATTAATGATGATGTTATAATTATATACATGCTATAAAGAGAAGAGGAATTTTGGAAATAGTAGTAGGAAAATTATCTGGATTTTGTTTTGGTGTAGAAAATGCAGTAAAAAAGGCAAATGAAATATTAGAAAATAGACAAGCAATATGTTTAGGAGAGCTAGTACATAATAGACAAGTTATAGAAAAATTAGAGAAAAAAGGATTGAAAACAGTAGAAAATATTGAAGCTGTGCCAGACAATCAAAATATAATTATTAGAGCACATGGAATTGCAAAAGAAGTATATGAACAAGCTAAAGAAAGAAACATAACAGTAAATGATTTTACATGCCCAAAAGTATTAGCAATTCATAAAATTGCCGAAAGAGAAAATAAAGATTCTTACATATTTTTAATTGGTGATAAAAAGCATCCTGAAATAATAGGAACAGCAAGCTTTTGCGGAGAAAACATGGACGTTATTCAAGAAAAAGAAGAATTAGATCAGGCAATAGAAAATTTTAAAAAGTCAGGAATAAATAGATTATATGTAATAGCACAAACAACCTTCTCAATGGAAAAGTTTGAAGCCTATGCAGATTTTATTTCAGACAAATTAAAAGAATATGATGTTACAATAAATAATACAATTTGTGATTCAACCAGATTAAGACAAGAAGAAGTGGAAAAAATGTCTAAAACAGTTGAATATATGATTATAATTGGTGGAAAAAATAGTGCAAATACACAAAAACTTTATAATATAGCAATAAAAAATTGTCCAAGCATACATATTCAAACAAAAGATGATTTAAATATAGAAGAAATAAAGAAATATAACAAAATAGGAATATCAGCAGGAGCGTCAACACCAAAAGAAAGCATTGAAGAAGTAGTAGAAATGTTAGAAAGGATATAAATATGAATATTGCAAATGAATGGAAAGATTATGAAATAATTGATATGGCAAGTGGTGAAAAATTAGAGAGATGGGGAAATATCAAATTGATAAGACCAGATCCACAAATTATTTGGAAAAACAAAAGCATTCCAAGTGAGTGGAAATCAGCAAATGCAAGATATAATAGAAGTAACACTGGTGGTGGAGCTTGGGAATATAGTAAAAGATTACCTGAGAGCTGGCAAGTAAAATATAAAAATCTTACATTTAACATCAAACCAATGGGATTCAAACATACAGGTCTATTCCCAGAACAAGCTGTTAATTGGGATTGGATGATCAACAAAATAAAACAATCAAAAAGAGATATAAAAGTATTAAACTTATTTGCATACACAGGAGGAGCAACTGTTGCATGTCTTTCAGCAGGTGCTTCAGTTTGCCATGTTGATTCATCAAAAGGGATGACTACATGGGCAAAAGAGAATGTTGAAAGTTCTGGATTACGTGAAAAACCAGTGAGATTTATAATAGATGATGTTGTAAAATTTGTTCAAAGAGAAATAAGAAGAGGCAATAAATATGATGCCATAATCATGGATCCTCCATCTTATGGAAGAGGAAAAAACGGAGAAGTATGGCAATTTGAAAATAATATAGCAGACTTAGTTGAACTATGTACACAAGTATTAAGTGATGATCCGTTATTTTTCTTAATTAATTCATATACAACAGGAATATCTTCAAAAGTTTTAGCAAATTTATTAGAATTAAATATGAAAAGATATAATGGAAAAATAACATCAGGTGAGATTGGATTGCCTATGAAAAATTCAAAATTAGTATTACCATGTGGAATATATGGAAGATGGGAAAATTAGTAGAAAATGAAATTAAAAATATTATATGAAGATAATCACATAATAGTAGTAGAAAAGCCAGTAAACATACCATCTCAGGGAGATAAAACTGGTGATGAAGATATGCTAACAATTATAAAAAAATATTTAATAGAAAAATATAATAAACCAGGAGATGCTTATTTAGGTCTAGTTCATCGATTAGATAGACCCACTGGTGGAGTTATGGTTTTTGCCAAAACATCTAAAGCTGCTTCAAGACTTAGTGAACAAATTAGAGAAAAGAAATTCGAAAAAGAATATTTGTGTATAGTAGATGGAAAAATGGAAAAAGATACAGATGTTTATGAAGATTATCTTGTTAAAAACGAAAAAAACAATTTAAGTAAAGTTACTGATTCAAAAAATAAGAATGCTAAAAAAGCTAAATTAGAATATGAAGTAATAAAATACAATGAAGAAATAAATCTATCAGTTGTAAAAGTAAAATTATATACAGGAAGGCATCATCAGATAAGAGTTCAATTTTCTAGCAGAAATCATAGTTTATATGGTGATCAAAAATATGGAACAAGAGGAAAAGGCAAACAATTATGCTTATGGGCATACAAATTATCATTTTTTCATCCAACAACAAAGGAAAAATTAGAATTTGAAGATTATCCAGAAGAGATAGGAAGCTGGAAAATATTAAGTGAATAATAGTATAAAAAAGGACAAAATAATATGTATTTTATCCTTTTTTATTTATAACCAATTGGGAAAATTACTTAAAATAAATTCAATAATATTAATTATAATGAAGTATTAAAAAATAAGTTAATACATAAAACTTTTTATAGCTAATAATAAATTTTCAACTGATGCCTAAAATATGTGTCTGTTACAGTAGTATTTAAAGATATATTATTATATTTTTTCAAAATATTTTTAACTTTCCACAAACCTAACCCAGTATTTTTAGGTTTTGTAGAATAATTTTTTTCGAATATTTTCTTAGTATCAATAAAAGCTCCAGGTTCATAAGAATTTTCAATTACTAAAGAATCAAAATGATTTCTAGCATCTTTTACTATCATAATATTTATAGTTTTTTTCTTGCTTAAATTAGCAGCTTCAATACTATTATCTAGAAAAATACCAAGAATTCTTGTAAATTCATAAATATTCATATTTAGAGAGTTTAAATCCACAAAAACTTCTATATTAAAATCAATTCCCAAATTCTTTGCTTTATAATACTTTTCAGTAATTAAAGATAATACTGGAGGACTATTTAAAACATCTTTATTAAAAAGTGAAAGTTTTTTTAGTTCTTCACAGTCTTTAAAAATACTAGAATAATAAATTTTTAATCCTTCTAAATCATCTGTCATTAAATATCCACCAATAGATTGCATTATATTAGAAAAGTCGTGTTTAAAAGAACGTATTCCATCATATGAATTAGCTAAGCAACTATAAGATTTCTTTTCACAGTCTAATATTAATTCGGTTTTATGCAAATCTAATGTTTTAAAAATTAACAGAATCAGAATAGAAATTAAAGACATATTCAATAACAAGAATGCAAAGACAGATCCGGAAAAATCCAATATTAATAAATAATTGTTTATAAATACAAAAAACAAGCACAAAAATGAAAATAAATTTATTACTATTTTACTAGCTAAATTCAAATTACAAGAAAGCTTATTTGCGATACCAATTTTTTTCAGATGATGTAATATTGCAAAAATAATGCAATATGTAGGTAAAATTATAATTGGTCTAACGATAGGAATTCTCATTAGAATTAATGGAGATATATTTAAAGCAAAAGCCAATATAAAAACAAAAAATAATTTTAATAATTGAAATAGAGATAGTGGAATAAGCAGAATAAAGAAATTATGAGTAAAATTGTTTTTAAAAAATAAAAATAAACATGTAAAAGTAATATATAGATTAACAATCGGAAAAGCAATAATAGGCATGAAAATAATGCTTAGAACTTGTAAAGGATAGCAAATACAGAAAAATAAACATGCTTTCATTCGTGAAAGCTCTAATTTAAAAGCATAAATAAAGAATGTTTTTGAAATTACAACTTCCAAAAACGCTATAAAAATAGATACAATTTTTGTAAGAACAATATTTTCATTTAAGATGTTTTCCATTGAAAAAACTCCTTTTATGTAGATTACCATTTTTTGGTACGGTAATAATAAATATAAAATAAATGAAAGATGAAGTCAATAGAAAACTGTAAAAAAATGTAAAGACGTGGAGCACAAATTTCATGAATAGCAGAAATAAGTAAGAAAATACGTCTAAAATTTTTTTATAATAATATTATTGTAAAAAAGAATGGAGGAAAAGTAATGAATAAAAAAATTATTACGGTTATAGCTATTATTTTTTCTATATCTATTATATGTGCATCAGGGTTTTTCAATGAGGCAAAAGCAAATGATATTAATAAGAAGATATGTTGGGGAATCAAAAGAAATGACAATCATAAACAACCAGATTTAGGAAAAGAAAATAAAGAATTAATAGATAAATATAATGGAATAGCAATGGGAAGTAAAGAGAAAAAGTATATATATTTGACATTTGATTTAGGATATGAAGGAGGATATACAGAAAAAATATTAGACGATCTAAAAGCAAATGATGTAAAAGCGTGTTTTTTTATAACAGCGCATTATTTAAATACACATCCAGAACTAGTTAAAAGAATGATTGAAGAAGGGCATGATGTAGGAAATCATACTGTAAATCATAAAAGTATGCCAGAAATTACAGAAGCTGAGATAAAAAAAGAAGTGATGGATTTACATACAGCTGTATATGAAAAATTTGGATATGAAATGAAATATATAAGACCACCAAAGGGCGAATATAGTGAGAAAACACTTCAAATTTGTAATGAAATGAATTATCAAACTGTTATGTGGTCATTTGCATATGATGATTGGGAAGAGTCAAAACAAGGAAGAGAAGAATATGGAAAAGAAAAAATATTAAAAAATTTGCATCCAGGAGAAGTAATGTTATTACATGGAACATCAAAAGATAACATGAACATTTTATCAGAGTGTATTCAGATGATAAAAAAAGAAGGGTATGAGTTCAGAAAATTAGAGGAATTTTATAGATAAAAATTAGAGAAATATAAAGTAAAATGCACTCCATAAAATTATATTAAATTTGGAGTGCATTAAAAAATAATATATAAGAAAATTATATTTACAAAGAATAGATATCACTATCAATACAAAGCTTAGCTCTTTTTGCAGTTTTTTCATCTGCATTTAAAGCATTTTCTAAAAATTCAGGATGAGCAATTAAAAAATTTCTCATTGTTACATCAGGATCTTTAGCAAATTCAATAAGCATCTTTAATTGATCTTCTGTTATAATTTGTTGTTTAGCAGCTTCTTCGAATAATTCTGTATTAATATTCATAAGAGACAAAGAGATAATACCTGCATCTTCAAGCTTTGAAGCACCACCTTGTTGTCTATCAATACATACTAAACTCCATTTTATTTTAGCACCTAAGGCATCAATAGCTGGAATCCAAGCTCTTAAATAGCTAGAAGCTTGATTTAATAAATCAGCGACATGAAGAACATTAGATTTATCAACAGAAGTAATTATTTTATTTTCAGAAAAATCATGTGAACTTAAAACACAAGATAGATCTTTAAAAATAGTAATATGAGGCTTATTTAAAAGATAAGCAACTATATTTGAAAAATACCAATCACGTCTTTCTCCACCAGAAACATAGTCAATTTCATCAACATTAACGTTTTCTTTTAAGTAAAGAACAAGATTATTAATAATAGTTGCATAAATTTCATTATTTTCATATTGATTTAATACTTTTTCAAAAATATTTTTAGGAATTATATCCTTAGGTGTATTTTCCAATTCTGAATTTATAAAATTCAATAGGTCATTTGCATCTTTTTCGTTTCCATATAAAAAATGACCATTAACAAAATAAGGTCCAATTTTTCCTGAAGTATACCAAAAAGGCTTGTTTTCTTCACAAACACGAAAAGCATTTGTTTTAAAAAGATAAGAAGTTAAATTTTTCATTTAAATTATTCCTTTCCAATTCTATTTATAAAAAATATATACAAAAAGGAACTTAAAGTCAATGTAAATATAAATGGAAGATAATATAAAATAAATTGTTGAAAAAAGATGAGTTAAATGATAGGATAAACAAAATGTTGAAAGGAGAAAAACATGAAATTATTATTAAAAAATGGAACAATAATTAATTATGCAAACAAATTTCAAGAAGTAGCAGACCTACTAATAGAAAATGAAAAAATAAAAAAAATCGAAAAAAATATTGCTGAAACAGCAGATAGAATTATTGACTGTACAGGTCTTTATATAATGCCTGGAATGATTGATATGCATTGTCATTTAAGAGAACCAGGTGGTGAACATAAAGAAACTATAGAAACAGGTTCAAATAGCGCTATTAAAGGTGGTTTTACAACAATTTGCCCTATGCCAAATACAAAACCAACACCAGATAGCGCTATTATTTTATCTGAAATAATAGAAAAAGCTAAAAAAGTAGCTAAGTGTAATGTGTTGCCATACTCAAGTGTAACAAAAGGTGAAAAGGGAGAAGAACTTGTAAATTTTGAAGAACAAAAACAAGCAGGAGCAATAGCTTTTTCAGACGATGGAATGCCTGTTGAAAATGCAAGAATGATAAGAGAAGCGATGATAAAAGCAAATGATATTGGAAGTTTTATATCAGAACATTGTGAAGAAAAATCAGTGTCAAGTGGAGCAATAAATGCTGGAAAAGTGGCTGAAGAGTTAAATGTTGAAGGTGTACTTCCAGAAGCAGAAGAGATTATGGCAGCAAGAGATATAGTAATAGCAGAAACAAATAATTTACATACACACATTTGCCATATTAGTACAAAGACATCAGTAGGTACAATTAGAAGTGCAAAACAAAGAGGTGTAAAAGTAACATGTGAAACATGTCCACATTATTATAGTTTCACGCAAGAAGAAGTCCTAAAAAAAGGAACAAATGCAAAAATGAATCCTCCATTAAGAGAAGAAAAAGATAAACAAGCAATTATAGAAGGGCTAAAAGATGGAACAATAGATTGCATAGTTACAGATCACGCACCACATACAGAAGAAGAAAAATCAAAAGAGTTATCAAAAGCACCAAACGGAATAATAGGATTTGAAACAGCACTAGCAGCCACAATAACAAATTTAGTAGATAAAAATGAAATAACACTTTTAGATATGTGCAAATTAATGTCATATAATCCAGCTAAATTATTAAAAATCGACAGAGGAGATATTTCAGAAGGAAAAATAGCAGACATAACAATATTTGATAAAGATCAAGAATACATTTATCAAAAAGAAGATATAGTTTCAAAATCCAAAAATACACCATTCATTGGAGAAAAAATAAAAGGGAGAGTAAAATACACAATAGTTTCAGGAAATGTAGTATATGAAGATAAATAGAAAGGAATTACAGTTATGAAAAACTTAATGGATAGATTAATTGAAAAGATTAAACAAATGAATAATCCAACAGTTATAGGAGTGGACACAAGATATGAACTAGTACCAGATTGCGTAAAAAATAAATATTCCAAAGATATAAATGGAATGTGCAGTGCAATGCTAGAATATAGCAAAGCGTTAATAGATGCAACATATGATATAATTCCAGCAGTAAAATTACAAAGCGCATATTTTGAAATGTATGGGATAGAAGGAATAAAATTATATAAAGAAATGATTGATTATTGCAAATCTAAGGGAATGCTTGTAATGGCAGATGTGAAAAGAGGAGATATTGGATCAACATCAAGTGGATATTCTAGAGCGTATCTTGGAAAAAATTTAATAAATGAAAAAGAAGAGTCAATATTTGATGTTGATTTTGCAACAGTAAATCCATATATGGGATCAGATTGTGTAAATCCATTTGTTGAAGATTGTAAGAAATATGATAAAGGAATTTTTGTATTAGTAAAAACTTCAAATAAATCATCAGGAGAAATTCAAGATTTAAAAACAGAAGATGGAGAAGAAGTTTATAAAAAAGTAGCTAGATTAGTAAATTCTTGGGGAGAAGAGCTAATAGGTGAAAATGGATATAGTAATGTTTCAGCAGTTGTCGGAGCAACATATCCAAAACAATTAGAAGAACTAAGAGAAATAATGCCACATGCATATTTTCTAATTCCCGGATATGGAGCACAAGGCGGAAAAGCAGAAGATATAGCATTAGGCTTTGATAAAAATGGACTAGGCGGAATTGTAAATGCTACAAGAAGTTTAATGTGTGCGTACAAATCAGAAAGATGGCAAAATGAATTTAGTGAAGAAGATTATGCTAAAGCTACGAGAGCAGAGGCAATACGAATGAGAGACGAGTTAATGAATGCAATTAATAATTGCCATAAAAAATAAAATTAAAAGGAGATAATAATGAAATATCAAGAAAAATGTGAATTATTGGATAAACAAAAATTAACAACAGATATTTTTAAGTATAGAATAAAAACAGACAAAATAGCCAAAGAAGCTAAGCCTGGTCAATTCTTAGAAATTAGAGTATCAGACAGTGTAGAACCATTTCTAAGAAGACCTATAAGTATATATTCAATAGTAGATAGCAACACAATTGAATTTATATTTCAAGTAAAAGGAAATGGAACAAAAATATTATCAGAGAAAAATATTGGAGATAAAATAGATATATTAGGACCTTTAGGAAATGGAATATTTGAAATAAAAGATTATAAAAAAGTAGCTATAATAGGTGGAGGAATAGGAACTTATCCTTTATATGAAATCGCAAAAGAATTAAAAGACAAAGCTGAAATAAATACATATCTTGGATTCAGATCTAAAGAATATGTAACATGTGAAAATGAATTTCAAAAAGTTTCAAACAAATTGGTAATAACAACAGATGATGGAAGTTATGGAGAAAAAGGATTTGCAATTGACTACTTAAAACGAGATGAAAAACCAGATGTAATTATGGCATGTGGACCATTACCGATGTTAAGAGCAGTAAAGAAATATGCAATGGAAGAAAATATACCATGCCAAGTTTCATTAGAAGAAAGAATGGGATGTGGAATTGGAGCATGTTTGGGGTGTGCAGTAAAAACATCAGAAAGCACACAAGAAGCACCACAGTATAAACATGTTTGCAAAGATGGACCAGTATTTAACTGTACAGAAGTAGAATTTTAATAAACAAGGAGGATTTTAAATGGATACAAAAATAAATTTTGCAGGGATTGAAATGAAAAATCCAGTTACAGTAGCATCTGGAACATTTGGATATGGAAGAGAATTTCAAGATTTTATAGATTTAAATAGGTTAGGAGCAATAATTACAAAAGGAACATCACTAAAGCCTAGACCAGGAAATAAAGCGCCAAGAATATGTGAAACAGCAAGCGGAATGTTAAACTCAATAGGTTTACAAAATCCAGGAGTGGAATATTTTGCTGAAGTAGATTTACCTTTTCTAAGAAAATTTGATACAAAGATAATAGTAAATGCGTGTGGTAGTACAATTGAAGAATACGTGGAACTATGCAAGATATTAAATACACTTGATATAGATGGTGTTGAATTAAATTTGTCATGCCCAAATGTAAAAGCTGGTTGCTTAGCTTTTGGAACAACATATGAAGGCGTTAAAAACATAACAAGTCAAGTAAGAAAAGTATTAGACAAACCATTAATAGTAAAGCTAACACCTAATGTAACAGATATAACAGCTCCAGCTAAAGGAGCCGAAGATGCAGGCGCAGACGCAATTTCAGCAATCAATACATTATTAGGAATGAAAATAGATATAAATAAAAGAGCACCAATATTAGCTAACAATACAGGTGGACTATCAGGACCAGCAATAAAACCAGTAGCAGTAAGATGTGTATATCAAATAGCTCAAAGTGTTAATATCCCAGTAATGGGACTAGGTGGAATTATGAATGGAGAAGATGCAATTGAATTTATGATAGCAGGAGCAAGTACCATTTCAATAGGAGCTGGAAATTTTGTAGATCCAACAGTAGCAGTAAAAACTATTGATGGAATAGAAAATTATATGAAGAAAAATAAGATAGAAGACTTAAAAGAAATTATAGGCAGCATAAAAATGAATTAAAAACTAGTACTCATACTTTAACTTTATTTGAATATATATAATCATAGAGAAGGAGAAAAAATATATGAATTTAAATAAGGTTAATGAAATACTTGATTTGCCAAAAGAAGTTGGCACAGATATTCCAAAAGTAACAATGTTAGGATTTAATGAAGTGTTAATAGAAAACTATAAAGGAATATTAGAATATGAAGAATTTTTCATAAGAGTGTGCACATATATAGGAAATATCAACATAAATGGATTTGAATTAAAATTAAATCAAATTACTGATGAGTCTGTAAGCATAACAGGAAAAATAGAAAATTTAGACTTCGAGCGCAGGTGATAAAATGAGTTTAGCAAGAAAAAATAATTTTATAAAAGGCTATATTCAAATAGAAGTAGAAGGTTTCTTTATTGAAAGATTTTTAAATACCTGCGCCAAAGAAGGTATTAAATTATGGGGAACTAAAAGAAAAAATAAAAGTATAGTAACTACAAATATACATATAGAAAATTTTAAAAAAATAAGAAAAATAGCTAAAAAGACACAAAATAAAGTAAGAATAAAGAAAAAAAGAGGAATACCATTTATAATAAAAAAATATAAAAACCGTAAAGTTTTTATATTTTTATTTTTTACTCTAATTTTGTCAATATGTACATTATCGAATTTTATTTGGAATATAGAAATTGAAGGAAATCAATCAATAAGCACAGAAGAAATTATGAATGAATTAAATGAAAACGGAATAAAACAAGGTGTTTTAAAGTACAAGGTTGACACAAATAAAATAATAGAAAAAATGAGGCTAAAAGATAGTAGAATTTCATGGATTGGCATGAAAATAGAGGGAACTAACATAAAAGTAAGCATAGTAGAAGCGGTTGAAAAACCAACTATAATTGATGAAAATGAGTACTGTGATATTGTTGCAAAAAAAGAAGGAATTATAACCAAAATCAATGTGACAAAAGGAACAGCATTAGTAAAAGAAGGAGATGTAATTGAACAAGGTGAAAAATTAATTGGTGGCTGGATGGAAGGAAAATATACAGGAGTAAGGTATATGCACGCTAGCGGAGAAGTAGAAGCTAAAGTATGGTACATAGCGGAAATGGAAGATAATTTTGTTAGAGAAGAAAAAATTACTACAAATCAGCAAGAAAATAAATATGGAATAATAATAAACAAAAAAGCAATAAATTTTTATAAAAACCTTTCAAAATTTGAAAAATATGATACAATGGAAACGAAAAATAAAATTAAAATATTAAACAATTTTTATTTACCAATAGAATTCAAAAAAATAACAAATTATGAATATAAATATGAGCAAAAAGAACTTACAAAAGAAGAATTACAAGATGAAATATTAAGTAAACTAGAAAAACAAATGAATAGTGATGTTGAAGGAAAAGAAATAGTTAACAAGGATACAATTGTAGAACCTACTGAAAATGGCATAAAAGTAAAGCTAATATATGAAGTAATTGAAAAAATAGGGGTAGAGCAAAAATTGGTTTCATGAAAGGAGAAAAACATTGGAAGAAAGAAGTTTAAAAGTAGTAGATTCAAATAAAACCTTTTTTGGAAAACTAAGCAAAACTTTATCAAAAATTATAATTCCAACAAAAATAGGAATAAATGGAATAGTAATAAATTTAAAAAGAAATAATATGCTGAAAGCTTATGAAGTACTGAACAATCCAAAGAATAGTGATGTAGATAAGCAAAAAATATTATCAAAAAAATATAAAGAAGCATACTCAATTTACTTAGAAGCAATAGACAAATATATAATGGATACAGTATATAAAAAAGTAAAAACAAATACAGCATCAGCATTTGAAAAAGATGCTATGGGAAATTATTATAAAATAACAACATTAAAAGAAAAAGAATATACAGAATACAAATACCAAAAACAAAAGTATTTAATAGAACTTGATTATGAATCATTAAAATTAAATGCCAAAGGCAAAGCTTTAGAAAAGTATAAAGATTTTTATGTTACACAAATGGATAGTTTCTATAAAGGAATATTAAAAAATTATTCTGTAAAATTAGCAGAGTGCTCAAGAAGGCTTGATACATCAACAGATGTATACAATAAAATCTTTGATATTCTTGATGAATACATAAATAAGATACTAATTATAAAATTAGAAGATCCTAATAATGGAATAGAAGAAAGAGTTGGTTCAGAATTAAATAGACTAGACCAATTTGATATTGGTGAATTGGATTCAAAAGATTATGTAGAAAAAAATATGTTGTTACTAGGAATTAGTAGACAAATATTCACACACAGTCTACCTCTAGTAGCAGCAGAACAATGTTATGACAAATTATTAAGAGACATAAGAAAAATAATTGTTATGACTAAGGACGAAAAAGCTAAATTAGAAGCATACAATTTACTATTAGATTTACTAGAAAATTACAACATAAAATTATTATCAGGAAAAGTATATTGGGAGAAAACAGAAGAAAGAGAATCATATAAAAAATTCTATGAAGAATACGAGAAAGCTGAAACAGCAAGAGAAAAAGAGATATTGTTCTTAAGAAGAGAAATTACAACATTAGAAGAAAATAAGGAAAACAAGAACATCATTAAGTTCTACAAAGATAGACTAGTTTCATATGGTGTAATGAGAAAATTAAAAGATGATTGTAAGACAAGCACTAAATATATAAGAAATAAATAGAGGGAAAGATAATGAAAAAATTAGCACAAATTGAATATTTAGATATAGCAGAAGATAGTTCATACGAAAGCATAATTGAAAAAGTTACAGAAGCATGTTTTACAGAAGAAAATTTATTAGATAAAGGTTTATATTTAAGTGTTATTTTAACAAATCCGCAACATATCCAAGAGCTAAATAATACTTATAGAAAAATAAACAGACCAACAGATGTTTTGTCATTTCCAATGTTTGAAAAAGAAGAAATACCAAACATCACAGGAGAAATTGAAGAAGCTCTTGGAGATATTGTTATTTCAATTGAAAAAGTAAAAGAACAAGCTGAGGAATATGGACATTCATTTGAGAGAGAATTAGCATATATGGTAGTTCATGGCTTTTATCATCTTATGGGATATGATCATATAGAATTAGTTGATAGAACAGAAATGAGAGCAAAAGAAGAAAATGTTTTAAATAAACTTAATATAACTCGCGAATAAAATTGAAAACCAAAGAGGGGGAGATTTTATGGGAAAACACGATAATCACGAAAACAAAAAAAGTAAGAAAGGAATCAAAATCCTTTTTTCAATTGTATTGCTAATAATTGTTGGAATAGGAGCTTTTTTAGGTTGGAAATACATGAATGGTAAGAAAACAATTGAAGTCAATACAAATGTGACAAACGAAGCAACAGAGGGATTACCAGTAGAAGAACCTGAAAAAGAAATAAAAATATTTTCAGGAGTAGATAGACCAATAGCATGCATGATAGATAATCATAGTGATGCATGGCCACAATTTTCAATAAATAAAGCATACTTAGTATATGAAATAATTGTAGAAGGCGGAGAAACCAGACTAATGGCAGTGTTCAAAGGTTCAGATGCAGATAAAGTTGGACCAATGAGAAGCTCTAGACATTATTTCCTAGACTACGCATTAGAAAATGATGCAATATATGCACACATAGGATGGAGCCCACAAGCACAAGCAGATATAAAAACATTAGGAATTAATAATGTAAATGGACTAGCATATGACACAGGAAAAGCATGGAAAGAAGGAGATGTGTTCTGGAGAATATCTGGAAAATATAAAGCACCACATAATTCAATCTGCGATTTAGCAACTGTAAAAGCAAAAGCTGCAGAATTGGGATATAGTACAACTTCAACTAAGAAAAGTGTATTAAATTATGTAGCTGATCCAGTGACATTAGATGACAAGGCAGATTGCCAAAATGCAACAAATGTAGTAATACCATTTTCAACATTACAAACAGTAAACTTCAAGTATGATGAAACTAGTCAAACATATATAAGATATGCACGAAATAAGCTTCAAACAGATGCAACAACAGAAACAAATATAACAACAAAAAATATAATCATAACAAAAGTAGATAATTATACATTAAATGATGGAAGCGGAAAAGGAAGACAGGACATAAAAAATATAGGAACAAAAGAAGGATATTACATAACAAATGGAAAGGCTATTCCAATAACTTGTACAAAAGACTCAAGAGGAAGTCAAACAGTTTACAAAGATGCCGAAGGAAATGAAATTAATGTAAACGATGGAAATACATTTATTGAAATTTGTCCAACAAATGCACAAATAACAATAGAATAAAAGTAAAGCCAAGGGTGTTGGCCCTTGGCTATTATTAAAATAATAGTAAGTCTATAAAAGGAGAAAATATGGCAGAATTTAAATCAGGATTTGTATCAATAATAGGAAGAACAAATGTAGGAAAATCTACATTATTAAATAATCTAATAAAAGAAGATGTGTCAATCACGGCAAATAAGCCACAAACAACAAGATTAGCAATAAGAGCAATTGCAAATAGGGAAAATTCACAAATAATATTCATAGACACACCAGGTATTCACAAACCCAAAAATAAACTAAGCGAAACAATGGTAGAAACAGCTTTTTCAAGCCTTCAAGATGTAGATGTTATATTATTTATGATAGAAGCAACTAGCAAAGGAATAGGAAAAGGCGATACTTTTATTCTAGACAAATTAAAAGAAAAGCATAAAAAAGTAATTCTATTAATAAACAAAATAGATTTAGTAGAAAAAGAAAAATTATTAGACCTAATCACGCAGTACAGCAAAGAATATGAATATGCAAGTGTAATTCCAATTGAAGCCAAAAAGAGTAAGTATGCAGATATAGTATTAGATGAAATAGAAAAACTATTAAAACCAGGACCAAGATATTATGATGAGGATGAGTATACAGATCAAACTTCAAGACAAATTGCAGAAGAAAAAATAAGAGAAAAAGCATTGAGATTTCTAAATGAAGAAGTACCACATGGAATATATGTGGAAGTTTCAAAATTTAAAGATAGGAAAACTTCAAAAAAAGAAGACATATATGATATTGAAGCAACAATATACTGTAAAAGAGAATCTCATAAAGGAATAATAATAGGCAAAGATGGACAAATGCTAAAGAAAATTGGACAGTGTGCAAGATACGATTTGGAAAGAATATTTGGCACAAAAATTAATTTAAAATTATGGGTAAAAACAGATAATAAATGGGATGAAAATACACAAATTTTGAAAAAATTTAAGTATGCAAAATAAACAAAACGTTCATAATATTATTAAGAGAGGGATGATAATATGAATGAACAAAAAGAAAAATGGAATGAATTTAAACAAACAGGAAAAATAGAAGATTATCTAAAATATAGAGAAACAAAAACGACAGATTCCTTGTGAAAGGATGTATAGGATGAAAACAATAAAAACAACAGGAATAGTAATTACAGAAAATAGTTTAGGTGATTCAGATAAAATACTAACAATATTAACACCGAATTTAGGTAAGATTTCATGTGTAGCTAAAGGAGCTAAAAGACCCAAAAGTATGTTAATGGCTGGATCACAGATATTTTGCTTTGGAGAATATGTTTTAAGAAAATCAAATGACATATACACAATGCAGAGCTGTGATCCAATAGAAATATTTTATAATATAAGAGTAGATTTAGAAAAACTAAACTATGCAGCAACAATAATAAAAATAATATCAGATGTAACAACAGAAAACCAAAATAATTATCATATATTAAAATTATTTTTAAACACACTTTACATAATTTCAGAGAGCGATAAAAATTTAGATTTCATTATATCAATATTTAAAATGAGATTATTAAGAATATTAGGGTATGCACCAAATGTTAATGAATGTGTAAGCTGTGGAGAAAAAGAAAACTTAGTATCTTTTAGCATAAAAGATGATGGCTTAAAATGCCAAGCATGTGGTAAACAAGATAAAAGTGCAATAGATTTGTCTGAAGGCAGCAAATATGCTATTATATATAGCTTAAAAGCAGATCCTAAGAAAATATTTTCATTTTCAATAAGCGACACAGCACTAAAGGAATTTGAGTTAACATCAAGGATATATTTTAATGAAAAACTTGAAAAAGAATACAAAGTTGATAAATTGATTTAAAAAAGAGAAAACGGTATATGGAGCCATTTTCTCTTTTTAAATTGTTGTAATAACAGTAGGAGCCAAATAATTAAAACATGGAATATTTCGCAATACTCCAAATAAACAAGCTAAAATTAGAATTGCGTACAAAATAAAATTTGGTATATGATACTCCCTTTTTAAAATAAATTTAAAAAAAAGACAATATAATATAAGTGGTATATAAATTACTATTAATAAATTATATCTAAGAGCTTGATATATATCAAAATGCAATAATGCAAATACAGCGCGTGTGAAACCACACCCTGGACAGTAAAAAGATGTAACTTTATAAAAAAAGCAAGGAATTCCAAATATATACATAAACAATATAATTAGAATTCCTAAAAATAAAACTAATATCATTTTATTGTTGTTGTGCAATTTTATTTAAATCTGATTGAACTATAATATAAGTTATTATTGCAAGTCCAAATATAGAACAAATTAAACAAATTGCAGAATTATCACTAAGTGCTAACCCTTTTTTCTGTCCAGCTTCATATACTTCTTTTGCTACCTTATAATTCCAGTATAAACCATAAATACCACAAGTAATTATTGTGAATATAAGAGATTTTATTCCTGAAAAATCTGGATCATCATTAGCTCTTGCTGTGTCATCAGTTAAAGTACAGAACCAATAAATTCCATAAATACCACATGTTATAATTGACAAAAGAATACACAAAACAATATTTCTTTCTTTAATCATAAATATATACCTCCCCTTTTATTTATAAAAATAGAATAATACATAATTCGACAAAAAGCAATCTGTATATCGGAAAAATTAAAAAAAATAAGAAGATTGACAATTTAACAAACAACATATATAATGAAATTACCAAAACGAAAGAAGGAGTGATTAAAATGAACATAAAAATAACAGGAAAAGATTTAAAAGCAACAGAGGCAATAAAAGATTACATAGAGAAAAAATTAGGAAGATTAGAAAAATATTTTGAAACAACAGATGAGTTAGATGTACAAGCTATGATAAAAATTGAAAGAGAATTACAAATAGCAGAAATAAGTGCATCATATAAAGGAGAAACATTCAGAGCCGTTGCAGAAAGCAAAGATCTATATGCTTCAATAGATGAAGATATGGATATATTAGAAAGACAAATAAGAAAAGCAAAAACAAAGAAAGAAAAAATCAATAAAGACGAAACACTAAGAGTAAAAGAGAATATGCAAGAAACAGTAGCAACACTAGAAGGTGAAGTAATAAAAACAACTTATTATGAAATTAAACCAATGTCTATTGAAGATGCAAAATTAAAATTAGAAGAAAGACCAACAAGTTCATTCTTAGCATTTATAGATATAGATACTGGAAAAGTAAATGTAATTTACAAATTAAAAGATGGAAAGAACTTCGGAGTAGTAGAACCAGAAGCTTAATTAGAATTTAATAGTAAAACAGTCAGCAATTTTTAAAGCTGGCTGCTTTTTTATACTTAAGATTTTATATATGAAAAATCCCAAGTGCAACAGCTTGCACCTGGGATTTTTGTTAGGGCTAGTCAACAATTAGATTGATTTGAAGATATGTTCGATCATCCAATCATCGTCAACGTTCGCCCGCAAACAGTTGATTGAGCTGGAATCCAGCACCTCCAAAATTTCCTTGTCAGGAACTTTAGCGTATCTCTTGTAGATGGCTCTAGTGCGAGAACGCAAAGTCTCAGAATCAGGACGATGAGAGCTCGAATACAGAAAGAAAGGTTCGAGCAATTTAAACAGGTACATGAAAACATTATTCCGGTTTTTCGGATTTGCCTCACACATCTGCTTAAGTTTGCTAGCAGGAACATAGTTGGTAAGCCAGCTACGCATGAGAAGAGAAGTGTCATCAGACTCGATCTTTTCTTCAATAATCTGCTTACTCATCTGACGAAGGTTACTTCTGAATTCTGTGAAAGGGGTCAGACGAAAGTACTGTTCCAAAAGATCCTTCAAATTACTGTCGAATTCAAATTCCTTAAAAAAATTTGAATTTTCAAACTTGGACTTTGTTGGAAATTCTGCAAAATAATAATTCACACACCACATAAAATTGGTGTCGTGAATAGCAGATACTTTTGCCTTGATTTCCTTTCTTAATACATCAATTTCTACTGTTCTTTTCCGCATACATATATGCCTCCTTTATTATTAATAGTACCATGTAGGTCTACATAATTATTATAACAGAAAAAGAATAAAAACGCAAAAGTAATGAAAAAACATATACTTTTGCGCTTTTATTCTTTTTAAACATTCATAAATTCTAATTAATAAAACTTATGACTATTTAAAATTAAAACTATTTGTTAATCATTGAATTTTCAGCTTGTTGAATCATTTTCTTAACCATGTTACCACCTATTTTTCCGGCATCTCTAGCTGAAATGTTTCCATTATAACCATTCTTTAAATTAACACCAACTTCGTTTGCAACTTCATATTTGAATTTTTCTAAAGAATCCATAGCTTCTGGAACTAATTTTCTATTACTGTTATTTGTCATTGTATTCACCTCCAAGGTTTAATTAAGATATTGAAAAAACTTAAATGTTTCTTCAATATCTATGATATGTAAAAATGCAAAAAATAAACTGGAAATTTTTATACAAAATATTTGAAAAAAAAAGTGGTAATGTTATAATAAGAAAAGATTCAGAAGAAAAAAGGAGAAAAATGTATGTACAAGCTTGTAGCGATAGACTTAGATGGAACTTTATTAAATTCATATGGAGAAGTTTCAGAAAATACAAAAGAAGAAATAAAAAAAGCAATAAATAATGGTGTAGAAGTTGTATTAGCATCAGGACGTCCAATAAGTTCAGTTGAAGATTTAGCAAATGATTTGCATGCAAATCATTATTTAATTTCAGGAAATGGTGCTATAGTATATGATATGCAAAAATCACAAATAGTATATGATAAATTTTTAAGTAAAGAACAAGTGTTAAATATAGTGAAAATATGCGAAGAAAATAGTATATATTATAATATTTATACAGAAAATGAAGTACTTACAAAATCATTAAACTACAACACATTATTCTATTATAGTGAAAATACTCATAAGCAAGAAGAGAAAAGAACAAATATAAATATTCTAACAGATGTATATGATTATATATTGAAATCAAATGATCAAAAGTATTTGAAAGTTACAGTGTGCGATCAAAGTCAAATTGTTTTTGCGAGTATTATAAAAAAATTAAAAGCAATAAATGATATAGATGTGTTAGATGTATCACACATGTCAAAGAAAATAATAAAAGCAGGAACAGAAGAAGTACTAGTAGAATATTGTTATACAGAAATAACAAACAAAGATGTAAACAAGTGGACAGCCTTAGAATATATAATGAAAGAATTGAACCTAGACAGAAACGAGATAGTTGCAATTGGCGATAATGTAAATGATAAAGAAATGATAGAAGAAGCAGGCTTGGGAGTAGCAATGGGAAATAGCACACAAGTTATAAAAGAAATAGCAAATGTTGAGGTAGGAACTAATAATGAAGATGGTGTATGTGAAACTTTTCAAAAGTATATAAATAGTCAATTTTAATTACGTTTTTGTTACAAAAATGTAATTTTTAAATTACATTTTATGATAATATTTACTTAAAATCGACGATGTTGTACAATAATATCAAGAGTTTTTAAATAAAATAAAGCAATAACTATGTGCAAAAAAAGCACAAATAAGGAGGAATATAAAGATGGCAATGAACCCAATGCAAAGGAAAATTAGAAATTCTTTTCTTTTTGGATTTCTAGTAGCATTAATTTTAGGAGCAGTAGTTATAGGACTTTTGATAGTTCAAAATAAAAAGACTCAAGAAGAACTAGCAAAGGCACAAGAGCAACAAAAAATAGCATTGAAAGAAGTATATGTTGCAGAAGCAAGTGCAGAAAAAGATGAAATACTATCAATAACAACAGCTTCACTTCCAGCACAATACGTACCAGATAATGCAATTACAGCAGATAATATAGAAAACTATTACGCTGATGACGATGAAGCACAAGAAAATCTACAAATGATAGCAAAAATTGCTATAAAAGAAAATACAATATTAACTGAAGACATGGTAGAAAAAACTGCTGATGCAGCTACATATAGAATGATAGAATATAGCATGATTTCATTACCATCAAAATTAGAAGAAGGGGACTACATAGATATAAGAATTGCATATTCTACAGGTGCAGATTTTGTAATTCTATCAAAAATGAAAGTTCAATCATGTAATACAAATTCAATTTGGTTAAAAGTTTCAGAAAGTCAATTATTATTATTAAATAATGCAATAATCGAATCTTACATCATTGCTGGAACAAAATTATATGCAACACAATATACTAACTCAGCACAAGCTGAATTAAATTCAACATATGTTCCAAATCCAACAGTAGTAAGCTTAATTCAAGCTAATAGTTTTACAGAATATGATAAAAATGTTGTAAAAGACGCAAACAGCGATGCAATGGATATAAGACAATACATTAATTCAGTTTTAGATACTTATACAGATGATGAAAAAACAGATAAAGTAAATGAAGGATATACAACAGAAAAAACAACAGTTCAGGCAGCAAGGGAAGCATTAATGGGAGATTTAGGATATTAATAAATTTTGGAGGAACAAATGAAAAAAATCGCATTTATAGGATCATATGATAAAACAGATTTTTTACTATATGTTGCCAAAATTATGACAGTACTTGGAAAGAAAGTTATGATTGTTGATTCAACAATCATGCAAAAAGCTAAATATGTAGTTCCAGTAATACATCCAACTACAACTTATATGACAGAATTTGAAGCAATAGATGTTGCTGTGGGATTCTCAGATATGAATGAAATAAAGACATACTTAGGTTTACAGCCAACTGAAGAATTCCCATACGACTATTGCCTACTGGATATAGACACATATCAAGGGTATTGTGATTTTGGGGCACAAGAAGCTATAAAAGATTATTTTGTTACATCATTTGATGTATACTCACTAAAAAGAGGAATTGAAGCCTTATCAGGGATAGAAGAAAAAATCACACTAACAAAAATCTTATTTTCTAAAGATATGTTACAAGAAGAAGACGAATATTTAGAATTTTTAGCAATGTCATGTAATATTGAATGGGAGAAAGAAAAAATATATCTTCCATTTGATAGAGGAGATCAAAGCGTAATTATAGAAAATCAAAGGACATCAAAAATAAACTTTAGAAATTTAAGTGCACAATATAAAGATGGATTAATCTTTTTAACAGAAGGAATATTAGAGCAAGAAGGTATCGGCGGAGGAGAAATAAGAAAAGCTGTTAGAAAGATAGAAAAAGGAGCTTAAGCAAATGCCAATTGTATCATTTTGGAGCAGTACAAAAAGAGAAACTGCACAAACATTATCAATGATAGCCATTGCATGCCATATGGCTGTAGAGAATAATACAAAAATATTAATGGTAGACACTAATTTTAATGATCCAACAATTAAAACAGCATTCTTCCCAGAGTTTGATAACTCAACTAAGAGAGCAATCAAAAAACTAAATGCAGGAAAAATTGATATTGGTTCAGGAATAGAAGGATTAGCTAAACTATTAGCAAGTGGAAAAAATTGTGGAGAGGTTATAACTGATTATTCAAAGGTTATATATAAAGGAAGACTAGAAGCAATATTGAGTTATTTTTCAAATGATGAGACAGAGATTGCAAGAATAAGACAGGCTTATAAAGACTTAATAAAACAAGCAAATCAACATTATGATTATGTGTTTGTTGATGTACCAAAAGGTTTAGATAATTCATTTACAAATGAAATATTAAACATATCAGATGTTATAGTATTTAACATAACACAAAGACAAAGAGATATAGATGATTACTTAAAAATTAAAACAAATAATCCAATATTCAAAAGTGAAAAAATGTTACCTTTAATAGGAAGATATGACAGATATTCAAAATTTACTAAAAAGAATATAGCAAGAGATATAGGTGAGAAAAAAGAAATACCTGCAGTATCATATAACACATTATTTTTTGAAAATGCAAATGAAGGACAAATTGGAGACTACTTCTTAAAGTTTAGAAAGAGCTTAATAAGTAGCAATGATAGAAATGCAGTATTTGTTGATGAAGTAGCAAATGCAGCAGATAGAGTAGTATTCAAAACACAAGAAGTATTATTAATGAGATAAACGTAAAGTAAGGAGCAAAAGAGAAAGGAGTTTCTTTAGAAATGGTTAATGCAATACTTATTATATTAGTCATAATAGCAGTTTTAGTTTATATAGCGCACAAAATAAAAGAAAATCAAAATGCAGAAACAGAAAGTGTTGTTGAACAAGACGATCAAACATACACATTAGACAAAATGATAATCTTCATAAAGAAAAGACTTGATGAAATTACAAAAGTCAATCTTTATGATATAGGTTTATCAGAAGAAGAATTAAAAAGAAGAAAAAACAAAAAATACGAATTGAAAAAAGCCTTAAAAGGTTGTACATATGGCGATGTAAATGATAAAAAATATATAAAAGAACTTATATATGATCTATTATCAAAAGAATATGGCGTTACAGAAACTAATATATCTAAAGCAATTCCATTTGACATTCCTTCATTACTAACAGGACAAGATAAATTTGATATTATTATACACGAATATCAAAAAGAATTTGGATATGAAGCTCTAGGAGAAATGATAAAGAAATATAACCTAGCTGTTATGAAATATATACAAGGCGAATCTAAACCATGTTATGTTATAACAGACGAAGAAATTGGTGAAATTTATGAAAAAGAAAATTTCCATTTATCATTTAATGACAAACTAGAAATCGTTGTTCAAAGAATATATCAAAAATACAAAGGATACAGTAGTATTGATGAAGTAAGAGATATGAACATAGATGGTGTATCTGGTGGTGTATCTGGTTTACCAGAAAGTTTCTTAAGCCAAGTTGCACAAACAGATGCAGATTATTTAACACAAATAACAGATGCCAAAGTAGCACGTGCTTGCGATAGTATCTGGATCATGTTCCAAGGTAAATCAATCAGACTTGCATTCTTATCATTTGGAACAGAAGCAGAATTAAAGAGAGTATGTCAAAACATATACAAATACAATAACCCAGGACAGTTGTCTGATACAAATGGTTACAAAATCAACGAAATGAAAGATGGATCTCGTGTCGTTGTTGTTAGACCAAGTATGTCAGAAACATGGGCATTCTTCGTAAGAAAGTTCGATGTTAAGAGAGCTACACTAGAACAAATCGTTAGATTTGATGGAAAAGAAGAAGCAATAGAATTACTAAAATTCCTTGTAAAAGGAGCAAGAATCATAGCTCTAACAGGAGAGCAAGGTTGCCGGAAAAACAACAATGTTGATGGCAATGATAGAAAACATATACGAAACTATGAACCTTCGTATCACTGAAACTGCGTTCGAGTTGCACTTAAGAAAAATATATCCAACAAGAAATATTCTTTCAATGCGTGAGACAGAAACAATTGCAGGTCAGGAATGTTTGGACGTTCAGAAAAAAACTGATGGTTCCGTTAACATCATCGGTGAGGTTGCAACTGACCCCGTAGCATCTTGGATGATTCAGTCAGCACAGGTTGCATCTAAATTTACATTATTTACTCACCACGCTAAGACATTTCCTAACTTAATAACAGCCCTAAGAAACTCAATGTTAAGAGCCGGAACATTCACAGATGAAAAAGTTGCAGAAGACCAGGTTGTTCAAGTATTAAACTTTGATATTCACTTGGTAAAAGACTTTAGAGGTAGACGTTATATTGAAAGAATAACAGAATGTATTCCAATTGAAGAGAAAAACGAATATACATATAATCATAGAAAAGAAAAAACTATGGAAGGAAAATTTGATAAATTCTTTGATAATGCAACAATGTTTTTCTCAAAAACAACAAACAGAGAACTATACAAATATAGAAATGTACTAGAATTCGTTGATGATTCATACGTACTAGTTAATCCAATCTCAGATGAAAATATAAGAGGTATGAGAGAAAACATGGATGACAATGATCAAATAGCATTTGATAAATTCTTAGAGAGAAACTGGGGAATTAGACCTCAAACAATAGGAGCAACGGCAACAGAAGGTGCAGCAAAACAAAGACAACAACAAGCAAATCCAGCACAAAATAATATACAACCAGCAACAAATTCATAAAATAATTAATGTAGAAATAGGAGGTGCAACTAACAATGTCCAATGAAATGCTTGGAAAATTTATAATTGGAGCTTTAGCGTTATTTGGAGTTTTAATAGTAGCATTTTTAATAATAAATAAATTCACAAACAAAAAGAATACCAAGTTCGTTGCATCACTTGTTGATGGTACAAAAACAAAATCTTTTTCAAAAGAGATTTTGTATCAAAAAATATATCTTATTTTAATAAGAATACCTTTTTTAAGAAGATATATTTTAAAGATTAGAAGAAGACTAGAAATCATTAACTTGGAAGACGAATACTTAACAAGAATGCAGACAGCTCAGATGATGACAAAAGCAATAATAGTAGTAATACCGTTAACAATTGTTATTATATTAGTAGCTAAAAATAACACAGTATTACTTGCAACATTATTACTATTTGAATTATTCTTTATTGAAACACTTCTAAGTGGTATGGTTGATAAAGTAGATAACAAACTTTTAAAAGAACAAATAGACATGTTCTCAGAAATGAGACACGCATATCATGAATTCAACTTAGTTGAAGAAGCAGTATATGAAGTAGCACAAAATGATGAATTAGACGTTTCAAGACAAGCACAAAAAATATATGAAATATTAATTTCCGATGATCCAGAAATGGAACTTGAGAAATACTATGATATAGCACCAAACAGTTACTTAAAAGAATTTGCTGGAATTTCTTACTTAACAAAAGAATTTGGTGATAGAAAAGATTCAGATGGAGCATCATTATATTTAAAAAATTTAAATAACATTACACAAGAAATGCAGATAGAAATATTAAAAAGAGAAAAACTTGATTATGTATTCCAATCATTAGCTTTGATTGCAGCATTACCAATACTTTTCTTAGAGCCAATAAAAAAATGGGCTTTAAGCATGTTTGCTTTTACCAAATCATTCTATGATGGTAAAACTGGATTTATTGTTCAAATGCTTTTAATAGTAGTAACATTTATTTGCTACATAATGGTTAGGAAATTAAAGGATAACGGAAGTGTTGATACTGGAAGAGATATGCAGAATCCGTGGGAACAAAAATTATATAAGAAAAAATATATTAAAAAATTTGTAGATAAAATAGTTCCTAAAGAAGGAACAAAAGAGTATAGACTAAAAATAAAGTTGATGAAAGAATCAGCTACAAAATTAAAAATAGAATGGCTATATATAGATAGATGTGCTTTTGCAATAGTAGCATTTATCATTTCAATGTTTATGTTTTGGGAATTACATAATTTAACGATAGAATACATTTATACAGAGCCAAAGGCAGATTATGATTTATTGGGTAATATGAATTCAGATCAGGAAAAGTCAGCTATGGCTGAACTAGAAGTTCATAATAAGTACATGGATAAATATAAATCTGATCATGGTGTAACTGTTGAAATGATTCAAAAGGATTTAACTAAAGAAGAATATTACAAATCAGCAACAGACGATGAGCTAAAAGAAGCTGCTGAATGGATACATGATGATTTAAAAACAATACAAAATGAGTATATGAAATGGTTTGAAATATTAATTTCGTTTGGAATCGCAGCAATAGCATATTATGGACCAATTTGGATGTTAATGTTCCAAAAAATAATGAGACAAATGGAAATGGAAAATGAAGTAATGCAATTCCAAACAATTATTCTAATGCTTATGAAAATAGAGAGGGTAAATGTTGAAATGATATTAGAATGGCTTGAAAGATATTCTAATATATATAGAGAACCAATTTCAAAATGTGTAAACAACTTTGAAAGTGGACCTTGGGAAGCTTTAGAAGAATTAAAGAATGACGTAGCATTTCCTCAACTAATTCGTATTATTGAAAGTTTACAATCAGCAGTTGAAAAAATACCAATTAGACAAGCTTTTGATGAGTTAGATACAGAAAGAGCATACTATCAAGAAAAACGTAAAGAATCAAATGAAAGATTGATCTCAAGAAAATCTTTAATTGGCAAAGTAGTTGGATTTGCACCAATGGTTGCAATGTTTGTAGGATACTTAATTGCACCACTATGCGTAATAGGCCTATTAAGTATGACAGAAGCATTCCAAAACATGAGTTCACAAATGTAGAAAAGGAGTAAATAATGGAAAATGCAGCAGAAGCATTGAAAATTGCTGGAGAATTATTAATTGGATTATTATTAATAAGCTTATTTATTTTCGTTTTTAATAGAATAAGTTCTATAGAAGACTCAAAAAGTCAACAGGAAGTAATACAGCAGACTACTGATTTTAATAAAAAATTTAATGCTTTTGAAAAAAGCTCAATGTATGGAACAGATCTTATATCCGTTTTAGGATTAGCTTATGCAAATAATAAAACAGCTAACTTAGAAAAAAGAATGTTTCATAAAGGAGAGATAGATGGATATTATGACCCAGATATAGGAAGTTCAATAAATATAAAATTTAAATTAAAAGAAGATATATGTAAAACTATAATTACAGATGTATATAAAGTAGAAGATGGCGTAAGTGTGCAAGAAGGCCATTCTGAAAGTAAAGATAAAATAATTTTTAAAGCCAATACATGGTATTCATTGTCAGCAGATAATATGGATGCTGTAAAATCAATAAAAGAAATTGTTATTGATGGAAATACAACTCAAGTGGAAACCAAAAAGCTAAGTAGTATAAGAACACAAATAGAAACAAAGGATCTCAAAGGATTTGGTGAGTTCAAAAAAAATATATTTAAATGTACAAGTGTTGACTATAACGATGTAGGCAGAATTTATTGCATGACTTTTGAGCCAGTAGATTATTAAAATAGAAAGGAAATAAAAGATGGAGAATGCTTCAAAAGCACTATTAATAGGTGCAGGAATTTTATTAGCTATGTTAATATTGTTTATTGCTATCAGAATATTTTCTTCTGCATCAAATGTTACCGAAGCATATCAATCAAAAGAGGTAAGCTCAGAAGTAGCAACTTTCAATGCCAATTTTACAAGATTTGTTGGAGCTGTTGTAAAAGATGAAGAAATAACAAATCAAAATTATGCAAAGATTCATGATTTAATTTCTGTAGCAAACTTTGCATGGAATTACAATAATAAAATGGTTAGTGATCCATTGAACCTTGAAGATCCAAATGATGAAAGAATTATACATGTTAATTTAAAATTAAATGGAAAAAATGCATTAGAATTGAAGGATTTGCAAAATTATAATCAGGAAGCATATTATTTACTTATAGAAAATGGATACTATGTATCAGTTCAATATCCAAATGCAAAAAACACATTGAACTATAGAATAGAAATAGAAAACTATAATGCTGAACACAGAATAAATAATATGAGTTTTTATCCATCAGACAATAATATGAATTTAACAAATGCAGTAACAATGATTTTAGCAAATTCAGAAAAATATAAAAGAAAATAATTGGAATAAAAAATATTGTAAAAAAAATATATATATAATATAATGAAAGGGAATAAATGAGAAAAATATTGATATTAGTAATTATATCTGTTATAACAATAACATCAGTTATTTTTGTTAAATTTGCTGAATATTCTAAAAAAAGAACAGAAGTAGATCAAATAAATAAAGAATATTTAGCATATCAAAACAGTAATATTCAAATTAATACAATAGTTTCTTTAATGAATAAAGCTATAGAGCAGAATAAAAAAAATAATATACCACAAAACGAGGATAAAACATTTAATGAAAATAACACAAATTCAATTAAATTATATATTGAAACAAAATCAAGTGATGGAAAACAAATGGTTAAAATTCCTATGGAAAATTTAATTTTAAATGATAAAATAGGAGTTGAAAAAGTTGAATATGCATTTAGTGATTTGTTATTTGAAACAAAAGATGTTGAATATCACGCAAAAACTGGACAGGTAAAACAAGTTGTATTTACCGAAAAAGACTAAGTTTTTAATATTTCCCAAAAGGGAATTATAAATAGAAATCAAAAGAAAAAGAGGAGGAATAAAAGATGGAGAACGCATCAAAAGCACTTTTAATCGCAGGTGCAATATTAATTTGTATATTACTTATTGCTATAGGTATGTATATATACAATTCAGCAAACGCTACAGTAAATTCTGCTGTATCACAAATGTCTCAACAAGAAAAAGATATTTATAATGCAAAAGTTAATTCCTATGTAGGAGAAGCTATTAAAGGATCAGAAGTAAAATCTATGATTGATAATGTTATAAGTATGAATCAAGAAAATGCAACTAAATCAGGAAAATTCATATCTATAACAGCAGTAGATGTAAAAAATTATGATAAAGTAGGTGACTTAGACGCTGCATGCAACAAGTGCAATTTCTATGGAACTGCAACTCAGGGAACTTTCTCAACAGCTCAGAGCGGAGATGGAGATAATTCAGAAGCAAATGTAAAAGCTGCTACAGAAGCTATGACAAAATTAAAATCAAAAATTAATTCTGCTAAAAGCTATAAAGTAACAGCAACACAACAAGAAGGAGCATATGTATGCCTTCAAATTGATGGTAAATAATAGCGAAAATGAAAGTGAAAAATAAAGATAAATGGTTTGCCTAATAAGGAGTATTATGTAGAATGGAAAATATTACCGATGCTTTAAAAATGGCTGCGGCAGCATTAATATTCATAGTAGCTTTTTCAGTCACCATGGTAATGTTTTCGCAAGCCAGAGAAACAACTGATAAAATAGTTGGAAGTATAAATTCAGATGACTATCTTCCAAAGGTAGAAGGTCTGGGAAACAATATTACAAGAGAGGTAGGAATTGAAACAGTAATTCCTACCCTATATAGATATGCACAGTCAGACGATAATATTCAAATTAGAATAGTAAGTGAAATCGGAGAAGAATTACAAGTATTTGATACAAACATAGAAAGTCAAATAAGTAAAATAACACTTGATTCAAAAAGCAATGATTACGATTACTTAAATAGCATAAACAGTAAGTACAATGATGAGACCAAAAAGGCATATATGTTTGGAGCACCTTGGTATAATCAAGGATCATCATATATTTTAGAAAGAATAAATGCATATATATACGGAAAAAAGATGAAACATTTTCCAAAAGTTGATTATACAAACAAAGAGTATCTTATGAAATATGCGGATGCAAGTAAATATAAATTTGAAGAAACATATTTAGAATATAGAACAGATGGCGTAGTTTTTACTGATGAATATGGTGAAGAAATTGTAACACGTCCAGCAAGTACAAAAATAGTTATTACATACAAAATAAAAAGAAGATAATAGGAGGAACTAAAATGAATGACACATTAGTAACAATAATAGCAATATTTATAGCTGCTATATTAATGTTCGTTTTTCCACTAATGACAATAGCTGATAGAAATGATGATATAACACAACAAGCTGTTCAACAAGAAACAGTTGAATTTGTTGACAAAGTTAGAAATGTCGGAGCTATCACACAAGCTGATTTAACTGAATATAAAGAAAAACTTTCTGCATTGGATCATACATTTGATACAAGCATTGAAGTAAAAGTAAAAGATGATAATGTTGGTAAAAAAACAACATGGACAACTAGTTCAGTTGTTGGTGAAAATGTTTATTATTCTATATATACTGAAGCAATAGAAGAACAAATATATGGTTCAACAGGAAAATATCCGTTAAAAGAAGGTGATATAGTTTCTGTTTCATCTGTAAACACAGACACTACAATAGCTCAATCATTGAGAAATGCATTTTATGCAATTACAGGAAAGGGAACATACCAAATTTCAGGTTCTCATGCTGGAGTTGTTCAAAATAATGGAACTCACTAATTTATAAGAAAGGCTGATTTATGAAATATCAAAATTTTGCAATAATATTTGTTATAATAGTTTTACCATTATCAATGGTACTATCATATTATATACAAAATCAGACGGATACATTAATATTGCAAACAACATATCAAACTAAATTAAATGATTCTACATATGATGCTATATCTGCATATCAGATTAATTCTTTAAATACACAAAGAACAACAGGTGAATCAATAAAAAGTTATGTATTAGCTTCGGTTAATACATTTTTTACTACATTAGCAACTAATTTTGGTATGTCAAGTGCATCTAAAAGTAGGTTACAAAATTATGTTCCGGCAATTTTGTTTACAACATATGATGGCTATTATATATATAGTCCAATAAAGACACCACAAGTTGCAATAAAGACTTCTGATGGAGTAGCTGTAACAACAAGTGAAAAAGATGTTGTATATGCATCAAGAGCTTCAACCAATGAAAATCAATATAGAGTTGATAATACAACTGCAGAAGATATCTCCAAAAAGAAAACGGCAACAGTTAACAAAGAACAGAGTGGAAAACTAACAACAGACGCGGATTCTGCTAAAGAAGAGTATAACTATATGTTAAAACCATTTATATATTATAGTGCACAATATATAGATGATAACTATAATATTGTTGCAAGTTATACATTGGATAATTATGTAACTTTATATGGAACTAAAGATAGTAAAGAATTTACAAAATCGGGATATTTGATAGATCCGTCTAAAATTAATTTATCTGGAACACTTTTAGTAAAAGTGCTTGCAAAACAAGGAGGATCAGCTACTGATTTGAGCAAAGCAGATATACAAAAATACGAAGATGTATATAAGCATAACTCAGATTCAGCAAGTAATCAGCACAATAACGTAAGATATTTAGCAGTTGATGTGAATAGTTCAGACGCATATCAATATATAAATAATTACGAATATGGAAATGATACAACTTTTTCTTACTATGGAAATACATATTCACCAAATAAAGTTGTAAAAACAGACAGCTCAGGAAAAGAAAACACAATTCCAATAAGAAATCAAACCGGTGATGAAATTATTAGTGACACAATCGAAATTGACAAAATTATAAATGATTCAACTAATTATCCAAATGCTAAAGCTGCATTAATACTTAATAGCGCAGCTGAATCTAACATTAGTGTATCGTACAATGGAGTTGCAATAGAGGATGATGAAGCAAAAGAATATTATATAAAATCTTATTTCTTTTCAAGTTGGGTACAAAGAAACTTAAGTGATGTTGAAGCAGGTTCAATGAAACAAGATTATTTAAACATTAAAGATATGACAGATGAAACAAAATTAGCATATACAGATTTTTCAGGAGATAAAACACAAATTTTTAATATTGGTGAGTCTAATAATCCTGAAAGTAAAGAATCAGATTTTGTTCAACACAAAAGAAATGTTATAAAAAATTCTATACAATACAATTTAAATTCTGCAATATCAACTTTTAATGACACATATTACAATAGTGAAGTGGCATACAGATTACCAGTATTAAGTGATGATGATTGGGAAAATGTATTAAATAATGTATCAATGGTTACTTTTTTACAAGGGATACCATGTGGAACAAAAAGATTTAATAGTTATTCAGTGGTAAAAAGTAATAACAATAACACATCAGCAGATATAGAAAATATGTATTTTGTTAATAAGAATACATATAATAATGGTGAGGATAATTATCATTTATATGACTGCCCTGAACTGGGAAGTGATGGTTCAAATGATTATATAGCAGACCAAAGTGCGGAATTTAAGTATGATGCCAAAAGAATTTTAGCTAAAGTAAAGGATGCCAATAAAAGTATTGATGATTTAAGTAATATTGTATGCTTATATGATGATTCAACCAATACATATTATGAGGCAAATCTAATAGATGATAATGGAAATAAAATAATTCAAATAGGTAATGTAATACCTGCAGATAATTTTAAAGGTTATAATGGATACGATGATATAACAGCATTACCAAATGGGTCAGAAGAAATATATTTATATGATCACAAAAATCTAGGATGCTATACTTGCATAATTTCAAAAAATTACAATTCTGTTGTTAAATACTATAAAGGAGATCTTAGAAGAACTTTTACAACAGATGACGGTGATTTAATTGTTGAAATGGCAACAAATAAATATGAGTATTACAAAAATGGAGAGTCATATACTAAACCAGTAGATGAATCAAAGCAACTAATAAGTGAAAACGAATTAAATAAAAGAAGAGCAGCTGTGTATACATACCTTGCAAAAATTAGAGATGGGTTATACAAAACTAATGATTATGTAAATAGATAAATTAAAGAAAGTGAAATGGAAGTAGATATATAATTTGCTTCCATTTTTTATATATAAAATTAAAATAAAATACCATAACTGTATATAAAAAAATTAAAATGGGAAAATTATAAAAGAGGTAAAAATGAAAAAAAGATACTTTTTTATAATTTTAATTTTAATAATAATTCTATTATACGTTACTAACATAACACAAATTCCATCAAGAATATTTTTGATGTCTGGTGAGAAAATCCAATTCAAAAAATTAGCAGGAATAACACTAACCAAATCACAAAATGAAATTCAAGAAACATGGCAAGACAAAAATTTAGAAACATCAAAAATGGATGTAAAAATATTTGGAACACTAAAAGTAAAAGAAGTATCAGTAACAACATATCCAAAAGTAAAAGTAATTCCAACAGGAAACCTAATAGGCTTAAAATTATATACAAATGGTGTATTAGTAATAGGAACAACAGAAATCAAAAGTATAAATAATGAAATAGAAAAGCCGTATGAATTAGCTAGCATTAAAGAAGGAGATATTATATTAGAATTAAATAATCAAGAAGTTGATTCAAGCAAAACATTACAAAATATCGTAAATGAATCGAAAGGCACAAAATTAGATATAAAATATACAAGGCATGGAGAAATTTATACATCTAGCATACAGGCAGTACAAACAGCAACTAATGAATATAAGCTAGGACTATGGGTTAGAGATAGTGCGAGTGGAGTAGGAACTATGGCTTTTTATGAACCAGAAACCAAAAAATTTGCTGCATTAGGACATGGAATTTCAGATAGTGACACAGGCGAATTATTAGACGTACAAACAGGGGAGATTGTAAATTCAAAAATAGTTAATATAACAAAAGGGCAAAAAGGATTTCCTGGAGAAATAAAGGGAAGTATATCAAAACAAACATCAATAGGAAATGTAAATAAAAACACAAATTTTGGAATCTTTGGAACAGTTAACGGAACAATAAATACATTAGAAAAATACTCAGCTGGAATAGAGATTGCTTTAAGAGAAGAGATACAAGAAGGAGAAGCAACAATTTTAACTACACTAGAAGATGGTAAGCCTGAGGAATACAACATAAAGATCAATTCAATAAATATAGATAATAATGCAAATAATAAAAGTATGCAAATTGAGATAACAGATGAAAGATTAATTAACAAAACAGGAGGAATAATTTGCGGAATGAGTGGTTCGCCAATTATTCAAAATAATAAGTTAGTTGGAGCATTAACAAATGTACTAGTATCAGATCCAAAAATAGGATACGGAGTTTTTGCTGATATTATGATAAAAGAAATGATAAAATAAAAAATCGATTACAAGTGTACAAGCTAATAATTTATACATTAAAATAAATTATTAGATAATTATAAGAGAACTATCTTCAGTATAATTTTGAATAGTTTAAAGTAAAAAATAAACCGTGAATAATAATTTCACGGTTTATTCATACATTAAAAGATTAAGGTTTTATAATTTCAGGTCCTATATTAGTAACTGTACCGGCGCCAAGTGTCAATACAATATCATTAGCCTTTGCATTAGATTTTATATAAGAAACAATTTCATCAAAATCTTTCATATATAAAGCTTCTTTTCTATATTCTTTAATTTTATTAACTAGATCTAAAGAAGATATGTTATAAGTATTTTGTTCACGAGCCGCATATATATCTGTAACAATAACATGGTCAAAAGAAAGTAAAGCACGTGCAAAATCATCTAATAAATTTTTTGTTCTACTATAAGTATGTGGTTGGAAAATAACCCAAGATTCTCTAAAATCTTTATCTCCAATAGCTTTTGCAGTTGCCATTATTTCAGTTGGATGATGTCCATAATCATCATAAACTGCTACACCATGATAAGAACCAACATATTCTAATCTACGACTAGCACCTGTAAATTTCAAAAGTGCAGAGCAAATTGTATTTTTATCAATTCCATAATATGAACAAACAGCAATACATGCTAATGCATTTGAAACATTATGTTTTCCAGCTACTGATAATTTAACATGCATGTAAAATTTACTATTACAGAAAACATCAAATTCAGAAAAACCTAAAGCATTATGTCTAATATTTTTAGCAACATAATTAGCACAAGAATTTTCAATACCATATGTGATAAACTTACCTTTTACAGCATCTTTTAAAGATAGGCAAGAAGCATCATCAGCATTTGTAATTAAAGCACCATCTTCAGGTAATAATCTTGCATATTTTTCAAAAGCATTTTTAATATTATCAAATGTTTTGAAATAATCTAAATGATCATTGTCAATATTTAAAATTACTTCAGTTTTTGGAGAGAAGCGAAGGAAGTTTTCCATATACTCACAAGCTTCCAAAATAAAATAGTCACTTTTTCCAACAATATAATTTCCGTTTATAGGTTTTAACATAGCACCTACTTGAATAGTAGGATCCAAATTAGCTTCAATAAAACATAATGAAATCATAGAAGTAGTTGTAGTCTTTCCATGAGTACCAGAAATACAAATACTTTCTTTATATCTTCTTGTTAAATATCCAACGAATTCACCACGTGTAACCACTGGAATATTAAATTGTTTAGCAAGAACCATTTCAGGATCTGTATCTTTTATTGCAGCAGAAAAAATAATTAAATCTGCATTTTTGGGATTAGTCAAATCATGACCAATAGTAACCTTAACGCCAGACTTAACTAATTTATCAGTATAATCACTTTGTGCAGTATCAGAACCAGTTACTTTATAGCCCCATGTATGTAATGTTTCAGCAATGGCACTCATACTAACTCCACCGATTCCTATTAAGTGAATATGTTTATAATTCTCTAAACTATTAATTCTAACTCTCATTTTTAAATTCACATTCCTTCCTAAAGGAATAATTAGTCAGAAACTAATTATTCAAATTTGTTCTCAAGTATTAGAATTATATACTTTTCTGATAAAAATTTCAACCAAAAAAGAGTATTTATAAATAATATGTGAAATAAATTAAAAAGTGTTAAAAAAATAAAAAAAACATGTAATTTAAAGAAGGAAAAAAAAGTTTTTTGGCGAATATAATAAATGTACATATAGAAATAATATATATGATATATGTATAATTTTTAAAAACATTGGAAGGCGGTGCTCAAATGCAAATAACAGATGTACGTTTAAGAAAAGTTAATTCAGAAAACAGAATGAAAGCTGTTGCTTCTGTAACATTCGATAATGAATTCGCAGTACATGATATTAAAGTTATCGAATCACAAAATGGATTATTTATTGCTATGCCTAGCAGAAAAATCCCTAACAGTGGAGAGTTCAAAGATATAGCTCATCCAATCAATGCTGAAACTAGAGAAAAAATTCAAAAAGCTATTTTAGAAGCTTATGATGCTCCAGAAACAGAATCAGCAGAAGAATAATAAATCAAAAGAGTGCTTGTACAAGCACTCTTTAACCATTTTTGAAAAAAATTTAATGAAAAGATAAAAAGTACATCTTATTATAAAATATAGGATGTACTTTTTTTATGATATAGCATAGCAGAAAAATAGTAATAATTTATTAGAATATATACTTAAATAAAAAGCAAAAAAATAAAGATTAGAAAATCTAATCTTTATTTGGTGCAGGTGATCGGAGTCGAACCGATACGGGATTTAGGTCCCGCAGGATTTTAAGTCCTGTGCGTCTGCCAATTCCGCCACACCTGCATGTCTCACTGACAAGAGCTATTATACAACTAGATATTTGAGTTGTCAATACATATTTTGAAAAAAACAAAAAATATTTTTAAAAAGCAAAAATGGGTTAAATTAAATATAGATTAAAGTACTAGTATCAAAGGTTTAGAAAATAAAAACAAAAATTAAGAGGAATATATAATTTAAAAAAATAAAAAAACATATTGAAAAAATATAATAATTTAATGTATTATTATGGTGAAAATAAAAAGAAAAGGGGTATATAAAATGGAAGAAGCAAGTGTAGGAAAAATTACAAGAAAATTCACTGTAAAAACATTATTATGGTTTGTATTAATTGATATCGTAATAGGATTTATATTTTTAATTGCTAAGTCATCAGGATTAGAGGGAATTGAAGATGATGAAATGGGAAATGCAATAAATGGAATAATAACAGGATTAATAGTAATAAATATAATATCTGCAATCTGTTCACCATTATTAGCATTAAGAGGAACAAAGAAAAAATGCAAAATAACAAGCGAAAACAAGAAAACAGCATTCAGAAACATATCAATTGTATTAGTTGTATTTGCATTAATAATGGGAATCTTACATGGAATAATCAAAAATCAAATATTTGAAATGACGTTAGATAGTTTAGACCTAACAATGGATGATTTAAAAGAAGCAAGAGAAGATTATGATAAATACATAGAAGAAGAAAACTTAAGCAAAGAAGAAGAAAAAATTATAAAGCAATTTGATAGCTTTATGGGATTATCAAATGTATATGTATTTGACTGCATAACATTTTTAGTAATGATTCCAGTTGCATACTTCTTAGTAGTAAAAAAAGAAGAAGCTTAATATAAACCAAAAAAGGCATACTATAGTATGTCTTTTTTTGTCAGATTTTATATTGCTTTTAAAGTAAAAAAATAATAAAATACACAAAGTAGTAAAGAAAGGAAGTAGCAAATATGAAAATGCATATAGTATTAGTAGAACCAGAGATACCACAAAACACGGGAAATATTGCTAGAACATGTGCGGCAATAGGAGCAAAATTACATTTGGTATACCCATTAGGATTTAATATTTCAGAAAAACAAGTAAAAAGAGCAGGATTAGATTATTGGGATAAACTTGAAATTGAAGAACATACAAATTTTAAAGAATTTTTAGAAAAATACAAACCAGAAGAAAATAACATGTATTTTGTAACAACAAAAGGACAACATGTATATTCAGATGTAGATTACTCAAAAATGGAAGATGTATTCATATTATTTGGAAAAGAAACAAAGGGATTACCAGAAGATGTATTAAAATCACACTTAAGTCAAACCATTAGAATTCCAATGAGAGAAACAATACGATCATTAAATTTATCTAATTCCGTTGCTATAGTGGCATACGAAATTTTTAAACAACAAAAATTTGGTGGATTAGAAAAAATAAGCAAATACTTTGATTAAAAATGAAATTAAATATTGTATAAAAGATTTAATTAATGTTATAATATAGAAGTAATATGGGGATGTAAAGGTTTCGACAGCTTTCTAGAAGTATAAATAGCGAGTGGTGGAGTACCTGGCCACCTAAAAAGGTACAAATAAAAATAAACGCTGATAACGAAGAATTAGCATTTGCTGCCTAATTGCAGCAACGTCTTACTTTAGTAACCTACGACTTTAGATAAGGCGACGATTAGTAGGAAACGAATTTATTATTTTCTTCAGTAATAAAGGGATTTTAGAAGATATGTTTAAAAAAAGTTTGTTTGTTAACGATTTTTAAATGAAAAACAATAACAAACTGCACTCGGAGAAGTTTATATGGAAGGAATTCTGGACAGGAGTTCGACTCTCCTCATCTCCACCATAAAACGTTGAAAGGAAAATCATAAGCATGAATATGGATATGAAGAAAAAAATATTTTGGTCAGTAATAATATCGATTTCGGTAATTATTGTTTTATTATTAGTTGCAATTATCATTTTAAATAGCAAAAAAGAAACAAGGCCATATAATGGTACAGTTACCAACAAAAATAACACAACAAACACAACTGAAGAACCTGATAATGAAGTCGATAATTCTACTGAAAATACAATAACAGATGATAGAAAAGATATAGAAGGAGAAATTACATACGAAACAACATCTGATGGAGGAACAATACCAATTCCACCAACATTTAAATATGTTGAAGGGGATTCTCAAACAGGAGCTGTAATAGAAGACGAAGATGGAAATCAATTTGTATGGGTTCCAGTATCAGATTATAATTCATATCATAGGCAATATTTTTTAAATAATGGTGAAGAAGAAAAAAATAAAAATGATTCAGAAACAACTCTTGAAGATGAAAATATATATGATATAAATGCATATAATGATGAATTTGATGATTCAATAAGAAATTATAAAGGATTTTATATAGCAAGATATGAAGCTGGAAAAGAAAGAAGCAATGGAAAATCAATATTAGTTTCAAAACCAAATGTTTTGCCATGGACACAAATTGTTTGGGAAGAAGCAAGAAAACAATCATTAAAAATGTATAAAGAGAATGATTTATTCCAAACAGATTTAGTAAATAGTTATGCTTGGGATACAATTTGTAATTGGATAAGAGATTGTGGATACAATATAGATGACTCAACAGAATATGGAAATTATCAAAATAGTGCAAATGGAACCAAAAAAGTTATGGAAACAGCAAGCAATGATAGATGGAAAACAAATAATATTTATGATATGGCAGGAAATGCTTGGGAATACACAACTGAAGAGTATGGCGAACATGATAAAAAACATATTGGAAGAGGCGGAGATTATTTAAACGATGGTGATAAATATCCAATATCAACAAGAGGGACATCATCTGATGAATCAAATTTAGACGTTGGTTTTAGAGTGGTGTTATACTTAAAATAGACATTGACATTACTTTTGAAATAAATATATAATAAAGACATGCAAAAGAAAAAGTGAGGTATTGAAATGAAAGAAAAAATGAAATTTTTTAAAAACTTTTCAGAAAAATTCAAATCATTAGATGAATCAAAAAAGAAAAAAATATTAATTTCAGGAATAGCAATAGTTGTGATAATTATATTAGCAATTATAATAGCTATTGTTTCTAGCAAAATAGGTGCTGCAGATAAAAAATCTGGAAATCTAAAAAATGATGGTTTTGCTACTGGAAAAGGAAATACAGCATATATTAGTACTTCTGTAATAACTGCTTCAAATGAAGCAACAAAAGGATTACTTGAAGTAACACCAAAAAATACAACAAAAGTAATTGATGAAAGTGAATATGTAAAATCAGTAAATTTATATAAAGGAAAATTATATTATTTAGCAATTAATAAAACATCAACTGGAAAATATACAAGACAAGTTGTTAAAATAAATTTAAATGGTGAAAACAGAGAAGTTTTAGTTGACAATATTGAAACAACATCAATTGGTAATGACACATTAAATATTAGTGATGGGTGGATATATTTCTTAAATGGAGATTCAGAATTAGAAAAAGTTAAAATAAGTAATACGGATAAAAGACAACCAGTATCAAAAGAAGAAAAAATTTCATATTTCCAAATTTCAGGAAAATATATATATTATATAACTGCAGATGATGAATTCAAAAGAATGAAAAAAGACGGATCTTCAGAAGAAAAGATTTCAAATGGAATTGGAAAATTCCAAGTAGTTGCAGATGAAGTTTATTATATAAGCAAATCAGATAAAAGTTTAATGAAATTTGATTTAAATGGAAATGATCGTAAAGAAACAAAAGTTATAGAGAGAAAAGTACAAGCATTTAATATATATGAAAAAACAATTTATTATGCAGTAAATGAAGAAAATGATGGTGGTGAACAAGCACTATATAAAATGAAATTAAATGGAAAGAAAAATGAAAAGATTGTTGATTTATCTAGTGCAAATGTAGTAATCGGAGTTTCTGGAAAATGGATTTACTATACAGATAAAGTAGATGATTCACCATATTATTATGCAATATATAGAGTACAAGCAGATGGAAAGAATAAAGAAAAAGTAAATATATAAAACAAATTTATAAGCGGACTTGTACATTTAAAGGTCCGCTTATCTTATAATTCCAAAATATAAAAAGGAGAAGATTGTGAATTTAGGAACAATTGCATTTAACAAAGAAGTATTTAATTTAGATTTAATGAATTCAGAAGAACTAGAGCTTTTACTAGAACATATTGAGAAAGAGAAGAATAAGGTAAAAAAAGAATTTAGAAAAAATTTAAAATAAAGGGGCTTTAAAGTATTGTGAGTGAAAATGAAATAAAAGAAAATAAAAAAATAGAAGAGTTGACAAGTGCTTGGGAAAAATTATTAAAAGATCAAGCTATTATTTCTGCTGCTATTCAATACAAAAAAAGTCAAGAAACTATTAATCAAAAGATTGAGAATGAGAATGCAGCAATTTCATATGGAATAAAAATAATAAATAAAAAAGTAATTGAAAATATGAATAAGTATACTGAGGTAGAAAATGAATTTACATCATTAATTGAGCAATATAAAAACAACTTATATGGACTTTGCCAATATCATGATACTCAAATTGTAATGGGATACACCAAAATATTTGAAGAAGAATTAAACCAATGCAGAATGTATAAAGAAATTTTCTACTTACAAGAGGAAGAAAATAGTGCAAAGAAGAAACTAGATAATAGTGATGATGAAATAAGAGAGAAAATTTGTAATATCGAAGACGAAATATCAAAAAGCGAGTTAAAAGTTAGAAGAATACGACCAACACTAAGAAAGAAAATATTAACAAAAGAGCAGGAACTTATTTCAGCAATGGAATCAGAAGAAAAAGAAATTCAAAAAGAAACAATCAAAGGACCAAGAATTTTTAATAAAGCAACAAAATTTTTCTTAGGAAAAATAAATCCAACTAAATTAATTCAAAAAAATGTATTTAATGGCTTCAAAAATAGAATTGACAAATTTAATGAAACAGAAAATACAGTAAAAAAGGCAAATGAAAAATACAAAGAGGAAAATATTTTAGAAACTATAAATAAAATTGCTGAAGAATAGTGGAGGAAAAATGACAAAAGAAGAAAAGAAAGAAAATGAAGAAGTTATAAAAATTGATTTAAAAACAGTGATAATGCTAGTTTCAGCTTTGATAATAATTTTAATAATATTTCTTGTTATTTATAAAAATGAGGCAACAAAAGTAGAAAAAATGCCTGAAATTACGCCAGACGAACAGACGATAACTATAACAGAATTTAATGAAGATGATGCTATTAAGTTGCTTTCAAGTTATTTAGAAGAAAAATCATTGGCAATGTCTAGTCCTCAAGCATTATTAGAAAAGTATGGATATGCAACTAATAAAGAATTTGCAAGTTATGAAAAGACCACTGATGAAACATTTATAAAAACTGATATAATATACGAAGATATAAGAACAAAAATGCAAGATTACATAACAAAAGATTTATTTACAAAAGAATTTAAGAATCTATACAAATCATCAAATGGAGTTACACATGTAGCTAATTTAAATAATCCAAAACAAAAATATACAATAACACGTCATGAATTAGATAGCAGTAAAAATAAACCTACAATTCAAGTATGGTATACAACAACTCAAGATGATGTAACATCAGTTGAAAAAAATATGAAAGTTGAATTCAGTCAAGTTAATGGAAAATGGATTATTTCAAATATTAGTTAAAACACCTTGAAAAAAAGTTTAAAAGGTGCTAAAATAGTAAACATAATTGAGAAAGTCAAAGAAAAAGCTAAGTAGATTTAGGTAAAATATAGAAAGAGAAAATAAGTATTAGCTGAAAGCTTATTATATATTCTAAATCGAAGATTCACTTTGGAGATGCTATATCAAAAATATAGACGTTTGCAACGTTACAGCAATAATGAGGTTAAATTTAGATTAATGAATTTAGGTGGTACCACGGTATGTTATAAGCATTTCGTCCTATTATGGGATGAAGTGCTTTTTGTTTTATATTAGAAAAATTTTAATATAGAACATTAAGTTGTACAGAAAATTTATTACAAAATTTAAATTATGAAAAATTATGAGAATTCATAACACAAATAAATTAAAATAGGAGGGAAAACTTTGAAAGAACAAATTGAAAACTTAAAAAATCAAGCTTTAGAAGAAATTGCAAAATCAGAAAGCTCAAAAGAATTAAACGATTTAAGAGTTAAATACTTAGGAAAAAAAGGTGAACTAACAAGCATATTAAGAGGAATGGGAGAATTATCACCTGAAGAAAGACCTAAGATGGGTGCTTTAGTTAATTCAGCAAAACAAGAAGTTGAAAATGAAATTCAAGAAAAAGAAAAAGAATTAGCTAAAAAAGAATTACAAGAAAGATTAGAAAAAGAAGAAATCGATATAACATTACCTAGCCAAAAAATAAGAAGAGGAAGTAAACATCCATTAAATAGAGTAATAGAAGAAGTTGAAGATTTATTCGTATCAATGGGATATGATGTGGTTTCAGGACCAGAATTAGAAACAGATGAATATTGCTTTGAAAGATTGAATTTACCAAAAGGACATCCAGCAAGAGATATGCAAGATAGTTTTTATATTACACCAGAATATTTATTAAGAACACAAACATCAGCAGTTCAAGCAAGAACAATGATGGCAAATAAGGAAAAAACTCCAATCAGAGTAATAGTTCCAGGAAAAACATTTAGAAGAGAAGATGATGCAACACACTCACATCAATTCAATCAAGTTGAAGGTTTAGTAGTTGATAAAAACATTTCACTAGCAGACTTAAAAGGTACTCTTGAAGTATTCATGAAAAAAATGTTAGGACAAAATACAGAATTAAGATTCAGACCAAGTTATTTCCCATTCACAGAGCCATCTTATGAAGTTGATGTAACATGCTTCAAATGCGGTGGAAAAGGATGTAATTTGTGTAAACAAACTGGATGGATTGAACTATTAGGCTCAGGAATAGTACATCCAAATGTATTAAAAATGAACGGATACGATCCAGAAGAATATTCAGGATTTGCATTTGGTGTTGGACTTGACAGATTAGCTATGTTTAAATACGGAATCACAGACATTAGATTACTTTATCAAAATGATGTTAGATTCTTAAAACAATTCGATAGAAAGGATGAAGAAAATGAAATTAAGTATTAATTTTTTAAAAGATTATATTGATTTAGATGAAGATATAGACGTAAAAAAAATAGCAGAAGACATGACAAATGCAGGTAACGAATATGATGAAGCTGGAAAATTAATTAATGCAAGTAAACTAGTTATAGGTGAAATTGTTGAATGTAAAGAACACCCAGATTCAGATCACTTACACTGTTGCAAAGTAAATGTAGGAAAAGAAGTTCTAGATATTGTATGTGGAGCACCAAATGCTAGAAAAGGAATTAAAGTAATAGTTGCATTAGATGGAGCACAACTACCAGGTGGAACAATCAAATGTGGAAAAATAAGAGGAGAAGTTTCAAATGGAATGATGTGTTCAATTGCAGAATTAGGATTGGAAAATAAATTCTTATCTGAAGAAGATAAAGCAGGAATTCACGAATTACCAGCAGATGCACCAATAGGTGAAGACCCAATAGCATATATGAAATTAGATGATCAAGTAATTGATTTTGATTTAACAGCAAATAGAGGCGATTTATTAAGCATTTTAGGAATGGCATATGAAGTAGGAGCAATATATGATAAAAAAGTAAAAGACATAGACTTAGCGCACAAAGAAAATAATGAAAACGTAAATGATACATTTAAAGTAAAAGTAAATACAGATAATTGTTCAATATTCTTAGCTAAAAAAGTAAAAAATGTTGAAATAAAAGAAAGCCCAGATTTTATAAAATCAAGATTAATAGCATCAGGAATAAGACCGATAAACAATGTAGTAGATATTAGTAACTATGTAATGCTAGAAACAGGACAACCACTACATTTCTATGATGCGGATTGCTTAAAAGGATGTCTAGAAGTTAGAATGGCAAATAAAGATGAAAAATTAACAACTTTAGATGGAATAGAAAGAACACTAAAACCAGAAGATATAGTTATTTCAGATGGAGAAAAAGCAATAGGATTAGCAGGAGTTATGGGAGGACTAGAAACTGAAATAACAGATAAAACAAAAAATATAATCATTGAATCAGCTATATTTGATAGTGTAAAAGTAAGAAGAACATCAAACTCAATATTAAGAAGCGAAGCAAGTAACAGATTTGAAAAAGGTTTAGATTCAAACAGAACATACATGGCTATGGAAAGAGCATGTCACTTACTTGAAAAATATGCAAATGCTGAAGTAGTTGGTAATATTGCAAAATATGATACAACAGAAAAAGAAGATAAAAAAATAGACATAACAGTTGAGAACATAAATAGAATTTTAGGAATGGAAATTTCAGAAAAAGAAATAATAGATGTGTTCAGGAAATTAGGATTCACAACATCAGTAAAAGATGATGTAATTACAGTAAGTGTTCCAAGAAGAAGAATCGACATTTCAATAAAAGAAGATTTAATTGAAGAAGTAGGACGTATTTATGGAGTTAATAATATAAAAGGAAAATTACCTAATATATTGCCAAAGATGGGAAGCTATGATAAATGCACAAGACAAATTAGAAACAAAATGGTTGACCTAGGATTGAGTGAAACATTATCTTACGTATTAGTCCCAGAAGATGAGAGCAAAATGTTTACAAAAGATGATACGGAAAAAGTTAAATTATTAGCACCATTGTCAGAGGATAAAAACACATTAAGACATAGTTTATCAATAGCATTATATAAAATTTATGAGTATAACAAAGCAAGAAATAACAAAGATGTAGCTATTTTTGAAATAGGTAAAACATTCCAAAAAGTTGGAGAGGAATATTCAGAAACAAAGAAATTGGCAGCATTAATGTCAGGAGAATATTATCTAGGAATAGATAAAAAGAAGGTAGATTTCTATGTAATTAAAGGTGTTGCTGAAGAAATACTAGATTACTTGGGATACAATGGAAGATATAGTTTTGTAAGAAATCTAGAAAAATTACCTGAAGAACTACATCCAGGTCAATCAGCTATAATATCAGTAAATAATGATATGGTAGGAATCATAGGAAAAATACACCCACAAGTAGAGAAAGAAGATGTATATATTCTTGAAATTGATTTAGACAGACTTTTAAGTAAAAGAGTTGGAAAAATGAAGTATAAAGAGATTTCAAAATTTCCAAATATTAAGAAAGATTTAAGTATAGTAGTAGATGCAAAATTACCAGCACAAGAAATTGGAATGAAAATAAAGAAATTAGCTGGTTCAGCATTAGAAAGCTATGAAGTATTTGCCGTATATACAGGAAAAGGAATTGAAGAAGGAAAGAAGAGTATATCATTCTCATTAACATTTGGAAAATCAGATAGAACTTTAACAGATGATGAAATAAATGAAGTAATGAATAAAATAATTGCAGGTCTTGAAAAAGATTTAAAAGCAGAATTAAGATAATCAAGCATTATAGGAAAAATATATTAGAATGGCAGGCATAGATAAAAATATAAGGATTAATCAATTAGATTAGAAAAGAATTATAAAACATAATAAAAAGGAAATAGGGTCGCTCGAAACCGAGCGACCCTTCTGGTGTAAGGACGAGCTCTGAGTGCTACTCAGACCTCCAATACAGTTACAACCTACTCGACCACATGACACCGTAGATACTTCCTGCCTGTACGAAGACAGTGACCTTTGAACCTTCTTTAGCGTTAAGCCAAAAGTCGTCAAATAGTCTTGAGAAAGTATACGGATCGAAACTATATGAGCCAAGTTCAGGAAAAGTCAAGAAGATCTCAGCTTTAGCCAAGTCGTCTAATTTCCCAACTCTTCTGACGGACTCAATAACAGTTTCGACAGAACCGTTACGTGCTGCCATAGTCAATCCCCTCCTCTCATAAAGTTGCCAATTTTTCCATAAAGAATAAACCAGAGAGGCTTTATTCAATAAAGAATGTCTACATTATAACACATAAACTGTGAAAAATAAAGGAAAAATTAAAAATCACAGTTTTTTGGTGTTCTAGGAAATGGTATAACATCACGAATATTTTGCATACCTGTGATATACATCATTAATCTTTCAAAACCTAATCCAAATCCAGAGTGAGTGATACTACCATATCTTCTTAAATCTAAATACCACCAGTAATCTTCTTTATTTAGTCCAAGTTCTTTCATTCTTGCTTCAAGTTTTTCTATATCATCTTCTCTTTGACTACCACCAATTAATTCACCAATACCAGGAACTAATAAGTCAGTAGCAGCAACCGTTTTACCGTCATCATTTTGTTTCATATAAAAAGCTTTAATATCTTTTGGATAATCAGTAACAAAAACAGGTTTACCAAAAACAACTTCGCTTAAATATCTTTCATGCTCAGTTTGAATATCAGTACCCCAAGTAACAGGATATTCAAATTTATCATTATTTTTTTCTAACTCTTTAATTGCATCAGTATAAGAAATTCTACCAAAATCAGAATTCATTACATTCGTTAATCTTTCAATTAAACCAGGACTAATAAATTTATCAAAGAATTCCATTTCTTCAGGAGCATTAGCTAAAACATCTTTAATAACATATTTAAGCATATCCTCAGCTAAATCCATATCATCTTTTAAATCAGCAAAACAAAGTTCAGGTTCGATCATCCAGAATTCAGCAGCATGTTTTACAGTGTTAGAGTTTTCAGCTCTGAAAGTTGGACCAAATGTATAAACATTTCTAAATGCGAATGCATAAGTTTCAACATCCAATTGACCACTTACTGTTAAATGAGCAGGACGAGCAAAAAAGTCTTGAGAATAATCCATATTACCATTATCATCTTTAGGTAAATCATTTAAATCAGCAGAAGTAACAGTAAACATCTCTCCGGCACCTTCACAATCGCTTGAAGTAATTATTGGAGTATGTACATAAACAAATCCACGTTCTTGGAAGAATTTATGAATTGCAAAAGAAATAACAGAACGAACTCTAAAAGTAGCATTAAAAGTATTTGTTCTTGGACGTAAATGTGCTATTGTTCTTAAATATTCAAAAGTATGTCTTTTCTTTTGAAGTGGATAATCATTATCAGCTTGATTAAAAATTTCAATATTCTCAGCTTGTATTTCAAAAGGTTGTTTAGCATTTTCAGTTTTTACTAAAGAACCACTTACAATAATTGAAGATGAAATAGATAGTTTTCTAATATCTTCAAAATTAGAAAGAGAATCATTAAATACAACTTGTACATTTTTAAAGAAAGAACCATCATTAAGTTCTATAAAACCAAATGTTTTAGAATCTCTAAGTGTCTTTACCCATCCAGAAACTTTAACAGAAGTATTTACATATTTATCTGTGTTTCTGAATAAGTCTTTAATTAAAATAAAATCTTTATTCATAAAAAAACTCCTCATAATATTATAATATAGACATTATATAACATTTTAGGAGAAAAACAAGAGAAATAAGCAAATTAGAATTTTACAAAAATATATTGAAAAAAATTTTTTATATGATAAAATAAAGAAAATTTGTTTGGTACGGAGGAAGAATATGTACGCATATATAAAAGGAACTTTAGAAGAAAAATCGACTGATTCAATAGTAGTTGAAACAGCTGGAATAGGATATAAAATTTATGTTTCAGAACATACAATGCAAAAGCTTGGAGAAATAGGAGAAAAGGTAAAAATATATACACATTATCATGTTAGAGAAGACAATATAAGTTTATATGGTTTTCTAAGCAATGAAGAATTAAAAATGTTTGAATTATTACTTCGGAGTAAGTGGAATAGGAGCCAAAACAGCAATAGCAATGCTTTCAAATATAACTCCATCAAAATTTGCATTAGCAATAATATCAAATGATTTAAAAACATTAACAAAAATACCTGGAATAGGAAATAAGTCAGCACAAAGAATGGTATTAGAATTAAAAGATAAACTAAAAACAGAAACGGCAATAGAAGGAGCAGACGAAGAAGTACTAGTACAACAAAATAATAATGAATCAATAAGCGAAGCAGGACAAGCACTTCAAATATTAGGATATAACAAAGGTGAAATTGCAAAAGTATTTGATAAAATTGAGACACATAACCTTACAACAGAAGAACTAATTAAAGAAGCATTAAAGCACCTAGCACGCTAATATAAATTAAAAAATAGTAAAGCTAAAAAACAATAAAGTTTGAAAAGATTGTTTCAAATGAAAAGAAAAAAATAGTGATTCAAAAGATTGGGTTAAATACAAGAAAAAATTAAATCAAAACACCGAAGCGTACGATGTTACGTGAAGATTTTTGATTTAATTTTAACACAGTAGTTGACCAATATTTTGAATCACACATGGAGGAGAAATGAACACAACCGAACCACTAGCTTACAGAATGAGACCAAAAACATTAGATGAATTTGTAGGTCAAGAACACATAGTAGGCAAAGATAAATTATTATACAGAACAATAAAAGCAGATAGATTATCAAGCATAATATTATGGGGCCCACCAGGATGTGGAAAAACATCATTAGCCAAAGTAATAAGTGAAACAACTAAATACAAATTTCAGAAAATAAATGCAGTAACATCAGGTGTATCAGACATAAAAGATGCGATAGCAGAAGCAAGTAATCCATTTATGAACCCATCTGGAAAATGTATATTATTTATAGATGAGATACATAGGTTCAATAAATTACAACAAGATGCGCTATTACCTTATGTAGAAAATGGAACTGTAATATTAATAGGTGCTACAACAGAAAATCCATATTTTGAAGTAAACAAGGCTTTAATTTCAAGATCAATGGTAATAAAACTAGAGCCTTTGAAAAAGCAAGATATTATAAAAGTAATAAAAAATGCACTTACATCACCTGACGGATTAGGAAATTACAATGTAAAAATAGCAGAACATACTATTGAAAGAATAGCAGAAATATCTGGTGGAGATGTAAGAACAGCATTAAATGGATTAGAGATTGCTGTATTAACAACTAAAATGAACAAAGATGGACAAATAGAAATTACTGATGATATAGCAGCAGAATCATTTAATAAGAAAAAATCAATGTTTGATAAAGATGGTGATAGCCATTATGACAATATAAGTGCGATGATAAAATCACTTAGAGGAAGTGACGCAGATGCAGCAATATTCTATTTAGCGAGAGCAATCGAAGCGGGAGAAGATCCAATGTTTTTAGCAAGAAGACTAGTAATATCAGCAGCAGAAGATGTTGGACTTGCAAATCCAGAAGCTTTAGTTATAGCAACATCAGCAATGCAAGCAGTATCAATGGTTGGAATGCCAGAAGGAAGAATAATATTAGCAGAAGCGGCAGTATATATTGCAAAATCTAAAAAATCAAATGCATCATATAATGCAATAAATAAAGCTATTGCAGATGTTGAAAACAAAGATACAGGAACAATTCCAATGCATATAAGAAATGCGCCAGCAGAAGGAATGTCTGAGTTCGGATATGGAGAAGGATACAAATATCCACATGATTATCCAGGACACTATGTAGAGCAACAATACTTACCAGACAAAATGCTTGGAACAAAATATTACATTCCTGATGAAACAATTACAGACGAAAAAATAAAATGAATATAAAGTATTTAAAATAGATACAATAAATATATGAAAAATAAAATAATAGGAATAATAGCTGGACTAATAAGCGGGCTTTTTGGAGCGGGAGGCGGAATGATATTAGTACCAGCTTTTTCGTTTTTAAATAAAATGGATGAAAAAAAATCAAGAGCAACATCAATATTTTGTATATTACCATTAGTAGTCACAAGTTTTTTTCTATATTTTAAAAATAGATATATAGATTGGAATATAGGGATAAAATGTGCGATTGGAGGAATAATAGGAAGTGTAATAGGCTCGATATTATTAAGAAAACTTGATGACAAAATATTAAAAATACTTTTTACAATATTTCTAATATATACTTCTATAAAAATGGTGATTTAAAATGGAAATAGTTTTTGGTATATTGGCTGGAATTATAACAAGTTTAGGAATGGGCGGAGGAGCAATATTAATTTTATTTCTAACAATATTTTTGAATATAGACCAGCACATATCACAAGCAACAAATTTAATATTTTTTATTCCAGCAGCAATTACATCTATAATAATTAACTCAAAAAATAAAAAAATAAATTTTAAAATTTCAAAAGATATAATAATATATGGTATTCTAGGAGCAACAATTGGAAGTTATATAGCAGTTGGATTGCCAAATGAAAAACTAAAAAAAGTTTTTGGAATATTTTTGTTTTTAATAGCAATATTTCAAAGTTATGAAATTTATACATCGTATATAAAAAACAAAAAAACAAATAATAAAAGTAGAAACAAAACTAAATAGGAGGATCTAAGTATGAAATTTGTAAAAGGCGCAGTTATTGGTTCAGTAGCTACTGCAACAGCAATGATGATATATAAAGATATGAGTAGAACAACCAAAAGTAAAATGATTAGAAAAGGAAAACAATTTGCTAAAAAAGTAGGAATACTATAAGAAATAACAAATTATAATAATAGACTCTAATGATAAACCAATAAAAAATTATATTCTAAATGTACTTTTATAAAAGTATTAAATATTAAAGCTAAAAAGAGAATGTTTCAAAATTAAAACATTCTCTTTTTTGGCGTTAAATTATCTTTTACAAGGACAAGGAAATGGAGGTTCTGGACAATCACCTTTTGAAGGACAAGGATCAAGTTTTGTACCTTTTAAGCAGTTTTTCTTTTCGAAAGAACATTCATCACAAACTTTTATGTGTTTTACTCTATCAACCCATATTTGAATTTCATAAGATCTGTCTGGGCAAAGAGGGCCAAAAACAAATTCACCATGTTTATCTGTGAAAGTATGAGAAACAGGTCGTCTTTCTTTCATACCGCAATCATCAACTATTTCAATCAATTTAACAACAGCATCATGGATTGGATCTCCATGTCTATCTTTTAAAATGCCATAAATAACATTTCTGTCATCTTCAGGAACAATTATTTCCATATCAAATTGTTTACCTTTTTCAATAAATCCGTCAACTTTAACGATAGGACATACATTTTTTTCTATTTCCATTATTTCTATCATTCCTTTAAATAAATTAGCTTTCGCTTAGTATATATTATGAAAAAAAGGAAAAAATGTGAGGAGAAAGCATATATTGAAAATAGAGAGGTAAGTACGATATGGCTGTTATTGGAATAATTACAAAAAGTAGTAATATAATGGAAATTGAAAAGGCTTTAGAAAAATACAATATTAAAGAGAAAAATATTATTATCATATCAGAAGAAACAATAGAAAATATAAAAAACGTAAAATTTGATATTATAGTTATATTTGATCAAATAGAAAATAGCTCAACTATAAAGCATATCATAGAATCAAGCAAATATTTAATAATAAATTCAGATTATAAAGAGAATTTGAAATTAATAGATACAAGAGAGAATCAATATGTAATAACATACGGATTTAATAGTAGGGCTACGATAACAATTATTAGTAATGAAAATGATCAAATAATTTTAGATTTACAAAGAGAAATTGAAGCTTTAGACAAACGAAAAATTGAGACACAAGAAATAAAAATAGAAAATAATTTTAGAAAAAAACGATTATATGAGGAGATTTCAATGAAAATATTGACTTTTTTGGTAAAAACATAAAGTTTTTATGTAGACAAACGTGGAAAAATATGCTATAATGTAGATGTTTCTAAAGAAATTTTAATAAAAACAGACACAATATATTAAAACACTATAGATAAAATAAGGAGGAAAAAAGAGTGGTTACAAATTTATTAGAAAATAACCATCTAGTATTAGTGGGAAAAGTTACAAGCGATAAAACATATAGTCATGAGATATATGGTGAGAAATTTTACATATTTGATTTAGAAGTACCAAGATTAAGTTCAGCAGTTGATATCATTCCGATAACAGTATCAGAAAGACTATTAACAGACTTAAATTTAGAAATAGGTACAAAATTATCAATTGAAGGTCAATTTAGATCTTACAACAGTTATCAAAATGAAAGAAACAAGTTAATATTAACAGTTTTCGCAAAAGATATTGTTGAAATCAAAGATGAGCCAAAAATAGAAGACAGCGAAGAAGAGAAAAAAGATGTTGTAACAAACGAAGTTACATTATCAGGATATGTTTGTAAAAAACCAATTTACAGACAAACACCATTTGACAGAGAAATTTCAGATTTATTATTAGCAGTAAATAGAGCATATAATAAATCAGATTATATACCTTGTATAGCTTGGGGAAGAAATGCTAGATTCTGCCAAAACATGGAAGTAGGAACTGAAGTAAAAATAGTTGGTAGAGTTCAAAGTAGAAAATATGAAAAGAAATTTGAAGATGGAACATCAGAAACAAGAATAGCATATGAAGTTTCAATTTCAAGCATGGAAATCATCGATAAAAAGGATGAAACAAGCGAAGAAGTAGGATAGAATAAAGAATTGTTAAATAGAAAAAGGTGAAGAAAATCTCTTCACCTTTTTTATTTGTGTTATTGAATAATAAATGAGATTTTGATATAATTTCAAATATAAAGAGGGTGATTTTTTATGATATTAAAAACTATAACATTCAACATGTGTCATGGAGAAGGATTAGACAAAAATATTGATGTTGAAAGGCAAGCAAGATTCTTAAAAAAATATAAACCTGATATCATATTTCTACAAGAAATAGATATGTATACTCAAAGAGTATACAGTGAAAATCAAATATATACATTTTCAAAGTATGTTGAATTACCATACAGAACTATGGGAATAAATATAAAATATAAGAATGGATATTATGGAGATGGAATTTTATCAAGATTTCCAATCGAATATTCAACTAACTATTTAATGCCATTAGTTAATCCAACTAATGAACAAAGAGGATTATTATGCAATAAAATATCTTTTGGAACAACAAAATTAAATTTATTTTCTATCCACTATCCAACAAATTTTGAAGAAAGAAAGTTAGGAACAGAAGAATTAATAAATATCATAGAAAAAATTGATGAAAATGAGATTATAATCATTGGAGGAGATTTCAACAATGGTGTTGAAAAAATAGGAAAACATAAATATAAATTTACTAAAAGTGAAACATACCCTGAATTTGAAATAATAAAAAAATATTTGAATAAAGTAGATAATACAGAAGATACATGGTTCGCTGCAAATGCACAAGGCTGTATTGATACAATTTTTTATTCAAAAAATATAAAACTATTAAAATTTGAGACTATAAAAACAGAATATTCAGATCACTCTGCAGTATATGCAGAATTTGAAGTGTAAAAAACAAGTAAAGAGGATGAAAAATGGAAAATAATAAGAAGTTAACAAGATATAAATTTCACGTAGTAATTGCAATATTACTAATAATATATTGTATTTCAATGGCACCTAAAGGATTGCAAAATGATACGTTTTATACAATTAAAGTCGGAGAATATATAGCACAAAATGGAATTGGAAATTTAACAACAGATCCATTTTCATGGCATGAATTACCATATACATTTCCACATTGGTTATATGATTTATCAATATTTGGAATATACTCATTAGGTGGAATGACTGGAATATATATATCTACTATAATGTTAACGTGTATATTAGGATTATCAATCTATTTTACATCAAATAAAATTTCAAAAAACGCACCAGTTTCAGCGCTGATAACATTTATAGCAATGTATTTATTGCAACCATACTTAGCAGCAAGAGCACAACTAGTAACATTTTCATTAATGGTTTTAACAATATATTTAATTGAAAAATTCTTGGAAAATGCAAAGAAACGATATGCGGTGGGATTGGTAGCATTATCATTATTAATCGTGAATTTGCATATGGCAGTATGGCCATTCTTCTTTGTATTATTCATTCCATATTTCTTTGAATATGTAGTATCTTTAAATATATTTACATTTGATTTGATTTTAAAAGCAAAAATATTATGGCAAAGATACAGAGCAAAAGACGGATATGAGAAGAGAATTGCAGAACTAAAAGAAAAAATTGAACAAAACAAACAAAAAAGAGCAGAGATTCAAAAAAATCCATACAAAATAAGAGTAACAAGAAATGATAATATAAAGAAATTATTCTGGGTAGTGGTTATTTGTGCATGTATGGGCATATTTACACCAACAGGATTAACAACACCATACACATATTTGTACAAAACAATGTCAGGAAATACTATGCAAGTAATTAATGAACATTTACCATTAGACCTAGCATCAAACCAAGATTTTGTTGCATTTTTTGTAATGTTTATTGTAGTGTTAACTTTTATAGATATAAAAATAGATTTAAAACATTTATGTTATTACTTAGGAATACTATACTTAGCGTTAAATGCTAGAAGACAAGTTTCAATGTTTCTTGTAATTTGCACACCTATATTAGCTAAACTTATAGGTGAAATATTTGAAAAATATGCACCAAAATTACAGGAAGATCTTATAAAAATTATCACTAATTTTTATGGAAAAGTTATATTTGCAACGATTGTTATAATAATAAGTATTCAAGAATTTAAACCTAAATTAAATGAACAATATTATACAAATCAAGATTATCCAATCTATGCGGCAAAATGGATAAAAGAAAACTTAGATTATAAAAATATAAAATTATTCAACGAGTATAATTACGGAAGCTATTTAATATATGAAGGAATACCTGTAATGATTGATTCCCGTTGTGATCTATATACACCACAATATAATACAAAAACAGGTAATCCAGCAGATGGACAAGACATATTTATGGACGTACAAAATGTTGCAACAGGAGATGCTAAGTACAATGAGGTTTTTGACCAATATGGAATTACACATGTAATAACATATTCTGATTCTAGCTTAAACAAAAAATTAAAATCAAATTCAGACTATAAGAAAATTTATCCAACTACATTAGAACAGAAAATGCAAGATGATAGATTTGTAATATACGAAAAAATAGAAAAAGACGAAAGCGTTGAAGAATAGACTTAAAATAAGAAGGGAATGGAAAACTTGACAAAGGAATATGAAATAAAATCAAATGGTATAAGGTTAGATAAAGCAATAGCAGATATTGATCCTGATATATCTAGAATGACAGTTCAAAAATTAATAGAAGAAGAAAAAGTTTTTGTAAATGGAAAAAAAGAAAAATCATCATATAAAGTAAAAGAAGGCGATAAAATTTCATTAGAGATTGAAGAACCCAAAGAATCAAAACTAAAACCAGAAGAAATTCCACTAGATGTTATATATGAAGATAATGATATAATAATTATAAATAAGGCAAAAGGAATGGTTGTGCACCCAGGAAACGGAAATCCAGATGGAACTTTAGCAAATGCCATAATGGCAAGATGTAAAGAATCATTATCAGGTATAGGAGGAGAAATAAGACCAGGAATAGTACACAGAATAGACAAAGATACATCAGGAATAATAATAGTTGCAAAAAATGATAAAGCTCATTTAAATATAAGCGAACAAATTAAAGAACATAAAACAACAAAAACTTATCTAGCATTAGTACGTGGAAGAGTTAAAGAAAATGAAGCAACAATAGATATGCCAATAGCAAGAAGTAAAAAAGATAGAAAGAAAATGGCTGTTGACAAAGATGGAAAAAAAGCAGTAACACATTTTAAAGTATTAAAAAGATACCCAGAAAACACACTACTTGAATTAGTAATTGAAACAGGAAGAACACATCAAATAAGAGTGCATCTTTCTGAAATTGGATATCCAATAGTTGGTGATTATACATATTCAAATGGAAAAAACAAATTTGGTGTTGAAGGTCAAATGTTACATGCATATAAAATAAAATTTAAACATCCAACAACGAATGAAGAAGTTGAATTTAAAGCAGAATTGCCAAAATATTTTAAAGACATTTTGGAAAAATTAGATAATGAAATTTAATAAAAGAGGTAGAAAATTGGAAGAAAGATTACAAAAATATTTAGCTAATAGTGGAGTAGCCTCAAGAAGAAAATGTGAAGAATTAATACTTGCAGGTAAAGTAAAAGTAAATGGGCAAACCATTACAGAATTAGGTACTAAGGTAAATCCTCAGACAGATACAATCGAATTTAATCGGTAGAGAAGTAAAGCCAGAGGAAAAGAAAATATATATTTTATTAAATAAACCAATAGGATATGTAACAACAGTAAAAGATCAATTCAGCAGAGACAAAGTTACAGATTTAGTACATGTAAAAGAACGATTAGTTCCAGTTGGAAGATTAGATATGTATACATCAGGTGCATTAATATTAACAAATGATGGAGATTTTGTATACAAAGTTACACATCCAAAAAATGAAGTTACAAAAACATATACAGTAACACTAAAAGGACAAGTTTCAAATGAAGAAATAGAACAGTTAAGAAATGGTATAGAACTAGATGATGGCTTTAAAACAAGTCCAGCCAAAGTAAGAAGAATTATGGAAGACAAAGAAAATAATAAAACAAGATTAGAAATAGTAATACATGAGGGAAAAAACAGAGAAGTAAGAAGAATGTGTGAAGCAATAAATAAAAAAGTGTTAGCATTACACAGAAGCAAGATAGGAACAATAACTTTGGATGGACTAACTATTGGAAAATGGAGATACCTAAAAGAGGATGAAGTACAAAAACTTATAAAATAATACGAAAGAAGAGGAATGAAAATGAATTTTAAATACGAAAGAAAAGGATTAGATGAAGAAAAAATTAATTGGATACAAAATGAAGCAAAGCCAGGAGAAATATTAAATGGCACAGTCAAAAATATTAAACCATTTGGAGCTTTTGTAGAAGTTGAAAATGGAATAACAGGACTTCTACATATTGAAGATATTTCGGTTTCAAGAATCAAATCACCAGAGGAAAGATTTTCAGTTGGACAAAATATAAAAGTTATGATAAAATCAATTGACAAAGATTTAAATAGAATTGATTTAACACATAAAGAACTTTTAGGAACTTGGGAAGAAAATGTAGTTTCATACCAAGAAGGCGAAAAAGTCCAAGGAACAATAAAAGAAATCGAAAAACAAAAAAATGGTATATTTGTAGAACTAAAACCAAACTTAGTAGGATTAGCTGAGTACAAAGAAGGATACGAATATGGGCAAAAAGTTGATGTATATATCAAAAAAATTGTAAAAGACAAGAAGAAAATTAAGCTACTTATCGTATCTTAATAATTCTATTAAAATCAAAGCATAGAATTTATGCTTCACTTTAAAGAAAATTTTTGTTAAAAGTTTTCAAAACAAACATCTAAAATAATAATTTAATTGGAGGTATTAAAATGGTAGAAGATGAGAAAATTAAAACTACGGTTTCACCTTTTGCAATGAAAGAAGGAGAAATCAAAACATTTGATGGAAAAGATGGATATGTTTCAATTAACCAAATAATCCATAGAATTAATTTAGGACATATCACAGAAATTCATTTCAAAATCTTAGAGCTTGTAAATGAATTTGAATTTATGACATCAAGACAAATATATCAAATATTAATCCACAGAAATATTGATATAAAATCACAAGACAAATTAAACAATAAATTAGAGCAATTAATAAAAACCAAAATCTTAACTAGATACTATTTTTCAAGTGAAGATGGAAAATGTATATACAGAGTATATTGTTTAGAGAAAATGGGAAAATATTTATTAAATTCTAGAAATATAGAATGTAAATGGCAACCGACAGATAATACAAAGCCAGTATCAATGATAAAGAAAAGATTAGCAGGAAATCAAATTATAGTTGCATATATGAGAAAGGTACAAGCCTTTGATTCATATACAGTAAAACCAGCAATAACAGCTAAAAAAAGTGGTAAAATATTAAAAGCTAATGCTGGAGTAAAATTAACTAAAAGAGGTATCTCAGTTGATTTCTTATTTGAAGCAGTTAGAAGAGAAGAAGATTGGGAAACTAAGTTTGAAGAAAGAATGAGATTATATAAAGAATTCTATGAGAACTTTGTACAATTTGATTCTGGATATGAAAGAGCTCCTCAATTCATAATTGTTGCTGAAGATGACAAACATATGATTGAGATTTTCAAAATTATTGTTACAAAAGGAATTAGCATTAACAATATGAAGATTTATTTTACACAAGATTTAAGTCAAAATGCTACAAAATTAGATAAATCACTTGTAGAATTTGTAACAGACGAAAACGGAAAATATAAAATGAATACTGTTGAAGTTAAATTATTAGGATAACAAAATAAAAAATACATTAACACGCTAAAAGCAATACTAATATTTTTTATCATCTTGCTGTCGCAATCTTGTTGAGCCTAGTTCATTTAGAACTAGGCTCTTTTTCTTATGTAAAGATTGCTTCAATCGCAGTCACAAAGCTATGCTTTGTTCCTTTGGTCGCTGCGCGATGATTTAAAAATATTAGTATTGCTTTTTTGCGTTTATACAACAATTTTATTTAATAATTTTACCAAGATTGCACCAATAAGATATTTTATTAATATCGCATTTGTACTTTTATATAATTTGTTATAAAAAAGTCATATCAAAGACAAACCCACATAAAATTAATCATGATGACAACGTTAAATAAATTAAAAGAAAATCAAATATGTATAGTTAAACAAGTAAAAATAATAGGTGAATTAAAATATAGATTATTTGATATGGGAATTATTCCAAATACAAAAATAAAATTAATCAAAAATGCACCATTAGGAGATCCAATGCAAATAGAATTAAGAGAATACGACTTAAGTATTAGAAAAGAAATTGCAGAAAAAATAGATGTAGAGGTGTTATTATGATATTTGCATTAGTTGGAAATCAAAATTGCGGCAAAACAACAATTTTTAATCAAATAACAAATTTAAAACAGCATGTTGGAAATTTTCCAGGAGTAACAGTAGAATATAAAATTGGAGAAATTCCCAATCATCAAAATTGTCAAATAGTTGATTTGCCAGGATTATATTCACTAAACACATATACTCATGAAGAAGTAATAACAAAGGATTTTTTATATACTGCCAAGCCAGACGTTATTATAAATGTAGTAGATGCAACAAATTTAAAAAGAAATTTATATCTAACACTTCAGCTAAAAGAGATTGGAATTCCAATGATAATAGCTTTAAATATGATGGACGATATAAAAAAGAACAAAGGAAAGATTAATGTTGAAGAACTATCATCAGAATTAAAAATACCAATAGTTGAATTATCAAAAGTCACAAAAGATGAGACAAATGAATTGATCCAAAAAGCTATTAAAAATAAAAAAAGATATATATTAAATAATGCAAATTTACAAAACAAAGATAGAATTTTTTCAAAATACAGAGAGATAGACAGAATTTGCTCAAGAACAACTAAGATAGACAGAAACAATAAAAAAGAAATATCATACAAAATAGATAAAATTTTAACAAATAAAATATTAGGAATACCAATTTTTATTTGTATAATGTTTTTAATATTTTACTTAACATTTAATGTGATAGGGGATTATTGTACTGATTTATTAAACTATGGAATAGAAATAACACAAAATGTTTTAGAAAAAGTTTTAGTAGATAAGGGGTACAATCCTTTACTAGAAAGTTTGATTATAGATGGCATATTGAATGGAATCTGCAGTGTAATTAGTTTTTTACCAATAATAGTGACATTATATTTTTTTCTATCAATATTAGAAGATAGTGGATACATGACGAGAATAGCATTTATAATAGATAAAATATTGAGTAAAATAGGATTGTCAGGAAAGGGAATAGTACCAATACTTTTAGGATTTGGATGTTCAGTACCAGCCATATTATCAATAAGAACAATTCAATCAGAAAAAGAGAAAAATTTATGCTTGATATTAGTACCATTTATAAGCTGTTCTGCAAAGATTCCAATATATTCAATATTTGTATCTATATTTTTTAAAGAAAATCCTGCATTGGCGATGACAATAATTTATATAATAGGTATATTATTAGGAATAATAATAACAGCAATATTAAACAAGAATAGTAAACTAAATAATGATGGAACATTTATAATGGAGATTCCAAATTATAGAATGCCATCATTAAAAAATACTATATTTTTAATGTGGAATAAAACAAAAGATTTTTTAGAAAAATCCTTTTCAATAATATTTGTATCCTCAATTATAATTTGGTTTTTGAAAAGTTTTGATATAAATATGCTTTATGTTTCAGAAGAAAAGAGTATGTTAGCAGGGATAGGAATGAAAATAAGTAATTTCTTCAAACCAATAGGATTGACAGATTGGAGAATTACAACAGCAATTATTACAGGAATATCAGCAAAGGAAGCAATACTTAGCACACTAAGTGTTTTATATAATTCAAATTTAAGTACTTTGGCAGAAACAATAAATATAATATTTACTAAAAGAGTAGCGTTAAGTTTTATAACATTTATATCATTATACACACCATGTATAGCTACAATAGGAGTAATAAAAAAAGAATTTGGCATAAAAAAAGCAATAAAAACAGTTTTTACACAATTTTTTATTGCTTATATAGCTTCATTTTTAATATATCATTTAGTTGGCTGACATTTTCTTTTTAATTTCTTCTAAGGCAATAGATAATTGATCAGGACATGATGTACCCCTCATGCCACATTGAATACCTTTTAATTTGACAATTACTTCATCAATATCTTTACCTTCAACTAAAGCTGAAACAGCTAATGTATTTCCAGGACAGCCACCTCGTATTTTTACAGATTTAATAATATTACCATCCATATTAATAACAAATTCACTTGAACAAACCCCTGAAGGTCTAAATCTATATTCCATAAAATCACTCCTTTTTACAATGAAAATTATAACAGAAAAAAACATAATATACAATTATTTTAAGAAAAAATGCATATAATATACGTTAATTCATATAAAATTCATAAAAGAAAAATATAATATAAAAAAATAAAAAAGGGAGGAAAAGATTATGGATATAGAAAAAGTTTTGAAAAAAACTGGATATACATCAATAATCACATCTCTAGTATTAGGTATATTAGGATTAGTAATGTTTATGTATTCAGAAGCAACTCTAAAAATAATAGCATATGTACTAGGGGCAATATTAATGTTAACAGGAATTATAAAAATAATTGGATATTTTACAGAGAAAGGAAGTTACGATTTATTCAATTATGAATTAGTTTATGGAATAATTAGCATATTATTCGGATTAGTAGTTGCAACACATACAGAAACTTTAGAAAGTTTAATAGGAATTATTTTGGGTGTATGGATAATATATAGTAGCTTAATGAGATTTGGACTTTCATTGAAATTAAAGGCGTTTGAAGCAAAATCATGGATTGCAATGTTAATAGTTGCTGTATTAATGATGATATGTGGAATTTATATTATGTTTACACCAGATATAATAATTGCAACATTAGGATTAATTATATTAGCATATTCAATAATGGATATTATTGAAGGAATAGCTTTTATAGTAAATGTAAATAAATTAAAAAAATTAGATTAGATTGATAACTTAAAGCACTTCGAAAGAAGTGCTTTAAAAAAGTTTGGTTAATATTAGAAATTTAATATTAATTTAATGAAAATGAAATAATATATTATCAATCTAACAAGAAGGGGGAATGAACAATATAAAAAAAGAAAGGATTGATTATATGAAAAATGAAAAAGAAAATGAAAGAGAAGCGGACCTGATACAGGCTGCAAGTTTAATGAAGATAGAACAAAAAGTTGATAAAAAGGCAAATGAATTTGAAAAAATAATGCTTATATATAAATCTGCAATAAAAGTGTTAAGAACTAAATTTGATATACTAAATGAAGAGTTTGAAAATTTTTGTGAATATAATCCAATAGATCATATTTCAGAAAGAATAAAATCACCAGATAGCATAATAGAAAAAATGAATCGAAAAGAATTAGATCTTACATATAAAAATTTAATTGAACAAGTAAATGATATAGCAGGAATAAGAATAGTATGTTCATTTAAAGATGACGTTTTTAAAATGGTAAATATAATAGAAAATTTTCAAGATATAGAGATAATAGAAAGAAAAGATTATATTACCAATCCAAAAGCCAGTGGATATCAAAGCTATCACATGTTAATTAATGTTCCTGTTACATTAAAAGACAAAACAATATATGTGAAAGTAGAAGTTCAAATAAGAACAGTTGCTATGGATTTTTGGGCAACTTTAGAACACAAATTGAAGTATAAGAAAGAAATAAGCAAAAAGTCATCAAAAGAATTAGTAAATACAGCTAAAGCAATTTCAAAGCTAGATGACAAAATGATGCAAATAAAATGTAATGCCTAATAAATAAAAAAGCCAATGATTAAAAAATATCATTGGCTTTTTACCTTTGAATATCATATAATTTATCACTAGTTGATTTACATTTTAGCTCTCCTGTAGATAAATCTACAAAATGCTTACTAGAAATATTAGAGCGTTTATCTTTTAAATCTTTCAAATGTTTTAAATATTCTTTACTGTTGTAGGGAATGTCATGCTTTATTGATTCCATTGCTTTTACTTGATCAGAAGTAAATGGTAACAACAAAGGTACAGAATATTTTCCATAGGTATAATTAACTTTGCCGTTATACATAGGCAATAGTAAGTTTGATTTTCCCATATATCCAGTAAGTAGTTCTTCAAGAACGCTCTTTTTAATATGAAGTGAAAAAGTTTCATTCATACCACTATCCATTGCAATTCCGCACATAGCAGAAGATGTATCAGCATTGGTAACACCAGCATTAGGATATTTTGAATTCTCTATCATTTCCATAAGCAGATATAACATGGTTACATCTTTTAAATTATATGAAGCATATATAGGATTATATAATTTAAAATAGTGTTTGGCATCAGCTACTAAATCGTTTTGAGATTCAGGAATATAACTATCGAAGAATTTTTTATATTGATCGCCATATTCATTTGCAACATAATGTACAAACATGTCATCAGAAAATCTATAAATATTTTCTGAAATATCAAGCTCTGATTCATTATTTTCAGCTAATCTATCGGATTTTTGCATTTCCAAATAAAATCTATTAGGTTCGTAGAATAAGTTAATTTTTGCTAAACATTTTCTAAGCATTGAATTAGAAGGTGCTTTGAAATTTTCATCTAACATAGCTGGAATAAAATCTAGATCACGTATAATGAACATAGCTTCAAGATATGTATCTAATTCTTTATAATATCTATTAATCCAAAAAGAATATAAAGTCAATAAATCAGCAGGAGAATAATTATCAAAATTCTTTTTATCTGAAAAAATCTCTAAAATCTTTTCAGATTTATGATCAGGATTTGCTGATTCCAAAGCTTCTGAAAGTTCTGGAGTTTTTAAAAAATCCATTTTCTTTTTATTTATTTCCAAATAATTATCAAGTAATGTAAATTTGTCTAGCTGGACTAACATTGAATGCACAGAATCTATAATATTATCTTTTAAAGTATCTGACATTTGAGATAATTCTGAATCTAAAAAGTCATAAATAGTTCCTGTTGAATCAGAAAGATCATAATCATTTTTTAATTTAGAAGCATAATAAAGTAAAGCCAATTCAAAAGTTGATTTTGGCATTTTTTCTAGGTCTTTGAAATTAAGAGCATTTTCATCAGTAGGCGTGTTCATAGAATTAACTAATGAATCTAGTTTATTATGATCTTTAGCAAAAACTTCGTAACATAAATAATTCATATAATGTTGAGAAATTTTAGTTCCTGAATATGCAGCTTCTGATAAACTCTCTATATCTTGTGAAAAAATTTCTTCGACTTCTTGTTTAGTTATATCAAGATTAGCCTGCTTTAATCTTTTTACATATGGATAACAGATTGACATTAAAAATCTCCATAAAAAACGAGATTCTTTAACCTTTTTTGGTTGATTAACAAAAGATAAAGATTTGTCAAGGTTATCTCTAAAAGTAAAAAGTCTAAAGGTATTATTACTTTTACTAGACATATATACTCCTTTTTTATTAAAACTAAATGTAGTTAACATAACAATTATAACATGCTTTTTTGAAAAAAACAAGATAAAATCAGTCCAAAAGTAGATATATCAAGGGAAAAAATAAAAAAACAAGGAACGTAGAAAAGAGATAGTAAAAAATGTACAAAAAAGAAAAATTAGTGTTGACAAGCCTAAAATAGCATAGTATAATATTAAAGCGTAAGATAAAGCGATGAAGCAGGATGTGGCTACACAGAAGTTTATATCTGTGGAGGGAACTCTTGCAGAGTATGTCTTGGCTTAGACCGGGCGATAAGTTTGATAAAAGCACACTTATCCAGGATACAAAAGAAATGATGTAACTTGGATTTATATATGGGGTATAAAGAAACACCAGGGTGCGTTTTAAACTTGCCGTTACATTTAATAAGGAGGGAAAACAATGGCAACATCAAACCAAAACGTAGGAAGCGAAAAAATCAGAATAAGATTAAAAGCTTATGACTTCGTAGTTTTAGACCAGTCTGCTGAAAGAATAGTAGATACTGCTAAAAGAACAGGAGCTAAAGTTTCAGGTCCTATTCCACTTCCAACAGAAAAGGAAATAGTAACTATTTTACGTTCTCCACACAAACACAAAGATTCAAGAGAACAATTTGAAATGAGAACACATAAAAGAGTTATTGATATTCTTTATCCAACACAAAAAACAGTTGATAGCTTAATGAAATTAGAGTTACCAGCAGGTGTTGATATCGAAATCAAATTATAATTATTATTAATGAAAGCAACACACAACAGTTGCAAAAAACAAAAAAGTTGTGAACATCAAACCAAGCTAGTACATATAGTACGAGCCAATAGTTAGGAGGAAAGAAAGATGAAAAAAGCAATCATCGGTAGAAAAGTCGGAATGACACAAATATTTGATGAAAAAGGTAATGTAATACCTGTAACAGTTATTGAAGCTGGACCATGTAGCGTAGTTCAAGTTAAAACAGTTGAAACTGATGGATACGACGCTGTTCAATTAGGATTCGGTTCAGTAAAAGAAAACAAATTAAACAAACCAGAAAAAGGACACTTTACAAAAGTTAAAGTTACTCCAGTTAAACATTTAAGAGAATTCAGATTATCTGATGTATCTAATGTAAAAGTTGGAGATGAAATAAAAGCTGATGTATTTACTGCAGGAGAAACAGTAGATATTCAAGGAACAACTAAAGGAAAAGGATTCCAAGGTGTTATTAAAAGACATGGACAATCAAGAGGACCTATGGGACATGGTTCTATGTACCACAGAAGACCAGGTTCAATGGGATCTACATCAACTCCAGGTAGAGTTTTCAAAGGAAAGAAATTACCAGGACATATGGGAAATGTAACAGTTACAATCCAAAACTTAAAAGTTGTTAGAGTTGACTTAGACAAAAATTGTATATTAGTAAAAGGTAGTGTTCCAGGAAATAAAGGAGCTATCCTAAAAATAAAAGATGCCACAAAGGCATTAGCGTAAGAGAAAGGAGGAACAGTAAATGCCTACAATAGATGTATATAATGTAGAAGGAAAAAAAGTTAGTACAGTAGATTTAAAAGATGAAATATTTGGAATCGAACCAAATGAAGCAATAGTACACAGCGTACTAATCAACTTCTTAGCTAATCAAAGACAAGGTACACAAAGTACAAAAACAAGATCTGAAGTTAGCGGTGGTGGAAGAAAACCTTGGAGACAAAAAGGAACAGGTAGAGCTAGACAAGGAAGTATAAGAGCACCACAATGGATCAAAGGTGGTATAGCATTAGGTCCAAAACCAAGAAAATATACTTATAAAGTAAACAAGAAAGAAAAGAGATTAGCTATTAAATCAGTACTAAGCTCAAAAGTAATAGAAAATCAATTAGTAGTAATTGATGAATTACCATTCAAAGAAATCAAAACAAAACAAATGGTAAATGCATTAACAAAGAACAAAATCGAAGGAAAAACATTAATAATGTTACCTGAGAAAAACGAAGCTGTTCAAAAATCAGCTAGAAACATAGAAGGTGTAAAAACAACATTAGTTAATACAATTAATGTATACGATTTATTAAAATACAATAAATTAGTTATTACACTTGATACAGTTAAAAAATTAGAGGAGGTGTATGCATAAGATGTTAGCAGAAGATATAATTGTAAAACCAATCATCACTGAAAAAAGTAATGATGCAATGCAAGAAGGAAAATACACTTTCAAAGTTGCTAAAAATGCTACAAAACCAGAAATAGCAAAAGCAGTTGAAAAATTATTCAACGTAAAAGTATTAAAAGTTAATACAATCAATGTTGATGGAAAGAAAAAAAGAGTTGGAGTACATCAAGGTAAAACAGCTAGCTGGAAAAAAGCAATAGTATTTGTAGATACAGATCCACAAGTTACTACATACACTAAAAAAGGTGGAAAAGAAGCAAAAGGAACTAAGAAATATAATTCATCAATTGAAGAATTCTTAGGAGCTTAATTCAAAAGTTAAAATATCTGGAAAATACCAGGAAAATAAATAATATCTGCAGCGGAGCAGGAAAAAATCCGTAATATTATATGTAGAGGGGTTATCAAAAACGAGTATTACACGGAAAACTGACGAAGATTCCGCAGGTGTACAAAAGTACGTCGAGGAAAGATGAGGAAGTTTGACAAAGTAAGACGAAGTTTTTCATAAGCCCGAGAGAAAGGAAAACAAAAATGGGAATAAAACATTATAATGCCTATACACCATCAAGAAGAAATATGACTTCTTTAACATATGAAGAAGTAACAAAAAAGACTCCTGAAAAATCATTATTAGCTAAAAAAGCTAAAAATGCAGGAAGAAATTCTTATGGTAGAATAACAGTTCGTCACCAAGGTGGAGGACACAGACAAAAATATAGAATTATAGATTTCAAGAGAAATAAAGAAGATATAGAAGCTACAGTAATTGGTATCGAATACGATCCAAACAGAAGTGCTAACATAGCTTTAATCGAATACAAAGATGGAGAAAAAGCTTATATATTAGCACCACAAGGATTAAAAGATGGTGATACTGTAGTAGCTGGAAAAAATGTTGATATTAAAGCTGGAAACTGCTTACCAATAGAAAACATACCAGTAGGTACATTAATTCACAATATCGAATTAAATCCAGGACAAGGTGGAAAATTAGTTAGAAGTGCTGGTCAATCAGCTCAATTAATGGCTAAAGAAGGAACTTATGCACACGTAAGACTTCCATCTGGAGAAATGAGATTAGTATTAGCTAGATGTAGAGCTACAATCGGTGTTATTGGAAACTCTGATCATGAAAATATTAAATTAGGAAAAGCTGGAAGAAAAAGACATATGGGAATCAGACCAACTGTAAGAGGATCTGTTATGAACCCAGTAGATCACCCTCATGGTGGTGGTGAAGGTAGAGCACCAGTTGGACACGCTGGACCACTTACTCCTTGGGGTAAACCAGCTCTTGGATATAAAACAAGAAAGAAAAATAAGACTACTGATAAGTTTATTGTTAAGAGAAGAAAATAGCTGTTGATTTCTAAGCTTTGTCAAAAGCTTAGAAAGTTACAGATATTTTCGTTAAAATGTGAACGTTAGTGAACATTTTAACTTAAATTATTGGTACAAAATGTGAACGAAACATTTTATAAAAGATATAAAGCTTAGGAAAGGAGAAAATATCAATGTCAAGATCAAGCAAGAAAATACCATATGTAGCTCCAGAATTAATGAAAAGAGTTGAAGCTATGAATGAAAGTGGTAAAAAAGAAGTTTTAAAGACATGGTCAAGAGCTTCTACAATATATCCACAAATGGTTGGACACACAATAGCTGTTCATGATGGAAGAAAACATGTTCCAATCTATATTTCAGAAGAAATGATAGGACATAAATTAGGAGAATTTGCTCCAACAAGAACTTTCAAAGGTCATGCAGGAGACAAAACATCTAAAGTTAAGAAATAAAATTTAAATAGAGACAAATAAGCTAAAAAGGAGGAAAATAAGTGATGGAAGAAACAACTCAAGTTCACGAGGCAAGAGCTTCATTAAATTATGCTAGAATTTCAGCTAGAAAAGTTAAAATAGTAGCAGATTTAATAAGAGGTAAAAAAGTAAGCGAAGCTTTAGCAATAGTTAAATTTGCTCCAAAAGCATCAGCTGAAATAATTGAAAAATTGCTTAAATCAGCAATTGCAAATGCCGAAAATAATCACTTTATGAAAAGCGAAGACCTATATGTTGCAGAAATATATGCTAACCAAGGTCCTACATTAAAAAGAATTAGACCAGCTGCTAAAGGTTCAGCTGTAAGAATAAGAAAAAGAACAAGTCATATAACAATAGTTTTAAGAGAAGCTAAATAAGAAAGGAGGATTCTTAAAACATGGGACAAAAAGTACATCCTAATGGATTAAGAGTAGGTGTTATTAAAGATTGGAACTCTAAATGGTATGCAGATGACAAAAACTTTAGTGATTACCTAGTAGAGGATTATAAAATCCGTAAATTCGTAAAGAACAAATTATTTGTTAGCGGAATTTCTAAAATCGAAATAGAAAGAACTGCTAAATTCGTAAGAGTAAACGTATACACAGCTAAACCAGGACTAGTAATAGGAAAAGGTGGAAACTTAGCTGAAGAATTAAAAAATCAATTATCAAAAATGATAGGAAAAGATGTAAATCTTAACATTGTTGAAGTTAAAAATATTGATTTAGACGCACAATTAGTTGCAGAAAACATCTGTAATCAATTAGAAAGAAGAATTTCATTCAGAAGAGCTATGAAGCAAGCTATGCAAAAAACAATGAAAGCTGGAGCTTTAGGAATAAAGACTGCAGTATCAGGAAGATTAGGTGGAGCTGATATGGCTAGAACTGAATTTTATAAAGAAGGAACTATTCCTCTTCAAACTATAAGAGCTGACATAGACTATGGATTCTATGAAGCAAATACAACTTATGGAAAAATAGGTGTTAAAGTTTGGATTTATAAAGGTGAAGTTCTTCCTGAAAAGAAAAAAACTGTTAAAGCAGAAAGGGGAGAAGAATAATGCCAGTAATGCCAAAAAGAACAAAATATAGAAAAATGCAAAAAGGTAGAAATAGAGGTAGAGCAACAAGAGGAACTGTTGTTAACGAAGGTGAATTCGGATTACAAGCATTAGAAGCTGGATTAATAACAGCAAACCAAATTGAAGCTGCCCGTGTTGCATTAACTCGTTATATTAAAAGAGGTGGTAAAGTTTGGATTAAATTATTCCCAAACAAACCAATAACTAAAAAACCAGCAGAAACTCGTATGGGTAAAGGTAAAGGAGCTCCAGAATATTGGGTAGCACCTGTAAAACCAGGAAGAGTTATGTTTGAAATAGCAGGAGTTTCAGAAGAAGTAGCTAGAGAAGCATTAAGACTTGCATCTCACAAGTTACCAGTAAAAACTAAATTCCTAACTAGAGAAAATGAAGTAGGCGGTGATGAATAAGATGAAGATAAATAAAATAAGAGAGATGTCTTCACCAGAGCTAGAAAACGAACTTAGCGAATTAAAAACAGAATTATTCAAATTAAGATTTAGCCTAGCAACAAACGGATTAGATAATCCAATGAAAATAAGAGAAGTGAAAAAAGACATCGCTAAAATAAACACAGTTTTAAAAGAAAGAGAATTAAAAGAAAATAAATAGAAGAAAGGAGAAATCCAAGAATGGAAGAGAGAAATCTTCGTAAAACATTAATCGGAACAGTTGAGTCTAACAAAATGGACAAAACAATAGTTGTTAAAGTTGAAACAGCTGTAAGACATCCAATATATAAGAAAATAGTAAAAAGAACATATAAATTAAAAGCTCATGATGAAGAAAATGTTTGCCAAGTTGGTGACAAAGTAAAAGTAATGGAAACAAGACCTTTATCAAAAGATAAAAGATGGAGACTTGTTGAAGTTGTAGAGAAAGCAGTAATAAAATAATGTAAATATTAAAAGGAGGAAAACAGAACATGGTACAGCAACAATCAAGATTAAAAGTAGCTGACAACACTGGTGCTAAAGAAATTATGTGTATCAGATGTTTAGGTGGATCTCATAGAAAATATGCTGAAATAGGTGATATTATAATTGCTTCTGTTAAAAGTGCTACACCAGGTGGTGTTGTTAAAAAAGGTGAAGTAGTTAGAGCTGTAGTTGTAAGAAGCAAAAAAGGTGTAAGAAGAGCTGACGGATCTTACTTAAAATTTGACGAAAATGCAGCAGTAATTATTCGTGAAGACGGAACACCAAAAGGAACTCGTATATTTGGACCTGTAGCAAGAGAATTAAGAGAAAAAGAATATATGAAAATATTATCACTAGCTCCAGAAGTTCTTTAATTCATAAAGAATCAAATATAAAGAGTTGAAATATCAAGAGATAGATATTGAAAAACGTTAATAAATGAAAACTTCGAAAGAAATAGAGGTGAAAAAAAGAATGAGAATAAAAAAAGGTGATACTGTACAAATATTATCTGGAAATGATAAAGGAAAAACAGGTGAAGTTTTAGAAGTAATACCTAAAACAGAAAAAATTATAGTAAAAGGTGTTAACATTAGAAAAAAACATGTTAAACCAAGAAAACAAGGTGAAGAAGGCGGAATAATCTCATCAGAGTGCGCTATTCACAGCAGTAAAGCAAATGTTGTATGTCCAAAATGCAATAAAGCAACAAAAATAGGATATACAGTTGAAAAAGATGAAAAAGTACGTGTTTGTAAAAAATGCGGAGCAAAAATAAAATAATTAAATGAAAGGAGGATTTAAATCCAAATGGAACAATTAAGAGAAACTTATAAAAATGAAATTATACCTGCAATGATGAAAAAATTCGAATATAAATCAGTTATGCAAGTTCCAAAACTAGAGAAAATAGTAATAAATATTGGATTAGGAGATACAAAGGATAATCCAAAAGCATTAGATAATGCAATAAACGATTTAAGCATAATAACAGGACAAAAGCCAGTTATTACAAGAGCTAAAAAATCAATTGCAGCTTTTAAATTAAGAGAAGGTGCTAAAATAGGATGCAAAGTAACATTAAGAGCTGGAAAAATGTATGATTTTGCATATAAATTCTTTAATGCAGCACTTCCAAGAGTTAGAGATTTTAGAGGAGTGTCAGCTAATTCATTTGATGGAAGAGGAAACTATTCTATCGGTATTAAAGAACAATTAATTTTCCCTGAAATCGAATATGATAAAATAGACAAAATAAGAGGTATGGATATTATATTCGTTACTACAGCTAAGACAGACGCTGAAGCAAAAGAATTATTATCATTATTAGGAATGCCTTTTAAAAACTAAGATTTAGTTAAAATGATGAAAGGAGAAAAATAATGGCTAAAAAATCATTAAAAGTAAAATGTGCCAAAGAACAAAAATACAAGACTAGAGAATATAATAGATGCAAAATATGTGGAAGACCACATGCATATATTAGAAAATTTGGTATTTGCCGTGTTTGCTTCAGAGAATTAGCACACAAAGGTGAAATACCAGGTGTTAAAAAAGCTAGTTGGTAATATATAAATAAAATAAAATTAAGCATTAAACACGAAAGTTTAAATGCAAATAAGAAAAAAAGGAGGGAAAGTACACGTGAATACAACAGACCCAATAGCAGATATGTTAACAAGAATAAGAAATGCTAACAGAAATAAATTTAAAACTGTTGATGTACCATCATCTAACATGAAATTATCTATAGCTCAAAACTTATTAGATGAAGGATATATAAAAGCATTTGAAGAAATAAAAAATGAAAACCAAGGAATCATAAGAATTACTTTAAAATATGATGAAAAAGGAAATAAAGTAATTTCTGGATTAAAAAGAATTAGTAGACCAGGTTTAAGAATTTATGCATCTAAAGATGAATTACCACAAGTATTAAACGGGTTAGGAACAGCTTTAATATCTACATCTAAAGGAATAGTTACAGATAAAAAAGCTAGAGAACTAGGTATAGGTGGAGAAGTATTAGCTTATATTTGGTAATTAATTAAGAACAAAATTGAAGAAGGAGGAAAACTCAGATGTCAAGAATAGGAAACAAACCTATCACAGTTCCAGATGGTGTAGAAGTTAAATTAGATGGAAACAACATTACTGTAAAAGGACCAAAAGGAACATTAGAAAGAGAATTACATAAAAATATCACTGTAACTCTTGACGGAAATGTTATTACAGTTACAAGACCAAACGACCAAAAAGAAAATAGAAGTTTACATGGTCTTACAAGAACTTTAATAAGCAACATGATCCATGGTGTTACAGAAGAATTTACAAGAAAATTAGAAGTTAACGGTGTTGGTTATAGAGCACAAAAACAAGGTAAAAAATTAGTATTAACTTTAGGATATTCTCATCCAGTTGAGATGGAAGAACCAGAAGGAATTACTTTTGAAGTACCAACTCCAAACGAAATAATTGTTAAAGGTATTGATAAAGAAATAGTTGGTCAAACAGCAGCTGTTATCAGAACAAAGAGACCACCAGAAGTATATAGAGGAAAAGGAATCAAATATGCTGAGGAAGTTATCAGACGTAAAGAAGGTAAAGCTGGTAAAAAATAGACCATAAAATATAATTAAAACAAGAATATATAGATAATATAAAGTATCTAATAAGAAAGGAGTTAACCATGATTACAAAGACAGATAGAAAAGCTGAAAGAATAAGAAGACATAAAAGAGTTCGTAATAAAATTTCTGGAACAGCTGAATGTCCTAGATTATGTGTATATAGAAGTAACACTAACATCTATGCACAAATCATAGATGATGAAGCTAAAGTAACACTTGCAAGCGCTTCAACACTTGATAAAGAAGTTAAAACTAAAAAATCAAACAAAGAAGCAGCTAAAGAAGTTGGAACTTTAATAGCTAAAAGAGCAGCAACAAAAAATATCACTGAAGTTGTTTTTGATAGAGGTGGATATATTTACCACGGTGTAGTTAAAGAAGTTGCTGAAGCTGCAAGAGAAGGTGGACTTAAATTTTAATTTAAAAGAAAGGAGAAACAAGAAGTTTCATGGAAGATAAATCTGTAGAATTAAAGGAAAAAGTAGTAGCTATAAACAGAGTTGCTAAAGTTGTTAAAGGTGGTAGAACTTTTAGATTTAGCGCTGTAGTTGTAGTTGGAGACGGACAAGGACATGTTGGTGTTGGAAACGGAAAAGCATCAGAAGTTCCTGACGCAATCAAAAAAGCTATAGACGAAGCTAAGAAAAACTTAGTTGAAGTTCCAATCGTAGGAACAACAATCCCTCATGAATTCATTGGAAAATTTGGTGCTGCAACAGTTATATTAAAACCAGGAGCAGAAGGTACTGGAGTTATAGCTGGTGGTAGTGTAAGACCAGTTCTAGAACTTGCTGGATATAGAGATATCAAGACAAAAGTTATCGGAACAAACAATCCAAGAAATGTTGTTTATGCTACAATCGAAGCATTAAAGAACATGAGCACAATTCAAGAAGTTGCTAAAAAAAGAGGTAAAAAAGTTTCTGAAATTTTATAATTAAATATATAAAATACTAGAAAAAAATAAAAAAGTATGATTAAATAATTAAGAAAATCAAACACATAATAAGGAGGTGCGAAAATGGAATTAGGTAATTTACAACCAGCAGTTAAAAAAGTAACAAGAAGAAGAGTTGGACGTGGTATAGGTTCAGGACTTGGAAAAACTTCAGGAAAAGGTCATAAAGGTCAAAAAGCTAGATCTGGTGGCGGAGTAAGAAGAGGTTTTGAAGGAGGTCAAACACCTTTATATAGAAGATTACCAAAAAGAGGTTTCAAGAATATAAATGCAAAGACATATACAGAAGTAACATTAACTATGCTTAACAAATCAAAAGCAACAGATGTTACAGCTGAAAGTCTATTAGCTGAAGGAATAATCGGAAAAATAAACGATGGAATCGTTGTTCTAGGAACAGGATCAATCGAAAAAACAGTTAACGTTAAAGCTACAAGATTTACAAAAACAGCTGCAGAAAAAATTGAAGCCGCTGGTGGAAAGATAGAGGTGGTATAAGTTGTTTAAAACTATTAAAAATGCTTTTAAAACACCAGAAGTTAGAAAAAAAATATTTTTAACATTATTATTAATAGTAGTTTTTAGATTAGGATGCTACATCGTAGTTCCTGGAGTTGATTCAGCCAAATTAGCTGAACAACTTTCTAAATCTACTAATACACTAGCAGGGCTAGTAAATACAATTTCCGGAGGAGCTTTTTCAAGATTATCAATTTTTGCTATGTCAATAACACCATATATTACATCATCAATTATTATACAGTTATTAGCAATGATAATTCCTGCTTTAGAAAAATTAACTAAAGAAGGTGGAGAAGAAGGAAGAAAGAAAGTAAACTTCTATACAAAAGTTTTAACATTAGTTTTAGCTTGCGTTGAAGCTACTGGAATTTATATTTCTTATTCAAAAAGCTATCCAGACATTATGTTTAACCCAGGTTTAAGAACTGCTTTAATATTTGTTCTTTCTTTAGTAACAGGAACATCAATATTAATGTGGTTAGGAGACCAAATTACAAACAAAGGTATTGGTAATGGAATATCTATGTTAATATTTGTAGGTATAGTATCTGGTTTACCATCAGCTGCTGTACAAGTATTTAACTTGGCATTCAAACCATTTACAACAGCCAACTTCTTAATAGCATTAGCTATTATAATTGGTGCAATTTTATTAATTGCAGCTGTTGTATTTGTTCAAGAAGCAGAACGTAAAATACCGGTTCAATATGCTAAAAAAGTTGTTGGAAGAAAAATGTATGGAGGACAAAACACTCATATACCAATGAAGCTTGTTATGGCAGGTGTTATGCCAATAATCTTTGCTTCATCATTCATGACATTTCCAGCAATGTTAATACAAATATTCTCACCATCATCAATTGGTAAATCAGGATTCTTAGGTGGTCTATACCAATTCTCAATAGCAACATCAACATCACAAGGTGTTGGAATTGGATTTGTTATAGCAAATGCAATAGTATACTTACTATTAATAGTAGGATTCACATACTTCTACACATATGCTACATTTAATCCAGCAGAAGTTGCTAATACAATAAAGAAAAATGGTGGATTCGTACCAGGAATTAGAGCTGGTAAACCAACAAGTGATTATATAGGATCAGTATTAAGTAAATTAACTTTATTTGGTGGTTTCTTCTTAAGTATTATAGCTGTTATACCTATGTTTATGAGATTTACATCTTTAAACTTAGCATTTGGAGGAACTGCAATACTAATCGTAGTAGGTGTTGCGTTAGAGACTGTGCAACAACTTGAATCACAATTATTGGTTAGACACTATAAAGGATTTTTAGAGTAATAAAATATAACAATAGGGTGCCCATTCAAGGCATCCTATTGATATGTAAATATATTATTTTCTAAGCATTAAAATGTTAGTGTTTAGAAAATAACATATAGAAAGGAAGTTTGTATTATGGTAATTATAATGTTAGGAGCTCCTGGAACAGGAAAAGGAACAGTGTCAGCAATATTAAAAGAAGGATTAAATATTGCTCACGTATCAAGTGGAGATATTTTCAGAAAATACAGCAGTGAAGATAGTGAATTAGGAAGAGAAATCAATTCATACATTAAAAATGGAAATCTAGTACCAGATGAATTAACAATAAAGATGATTGGTGAAAGATTAAAAGAAAAAGATGTTGAAAATGGTGTAATACTAGATGGATTCCCAAGAACAGAAGCACAAGCAGTTGCTTTAGACAAACTATTAGCTGAAGAAGGTAAAAAAGTAGATTTAGTAGTAGATTTAGATTCACCTAAAGAGGAAATATTAGATAGAATTGTTACAAGGAGAATTTGCCCAGATTGTAAAGCAGTATACAATACAAAATTAAACAAACCCAAAGTTGAAGGTATATGCGATAATTGTGGAGCAACATTATATCAAAGAGAAGATGATACAGTAGAAAAAGTTGAAAACAGAATAGAAGTTTATAGAACATCTACAAAACCATTAGAAGATTATTATGAAAAAGCAAATAAATTATTTAAAATAGAAGTTACAGAAAAAACTGGAACAATGGCAAAAGAAGCAGCTGAAAAAGTTATGGAAGAGATAAACAAATAGAAAGGAAATGAAAAGTGGTTACAATCAAGTCAAAAAGAGAAATTGAACAAATGAAAGAGGCTTGTAAATTAACAGCACAAGTTCATGAAGTACTTAAAGAAGCAATTAGACCAGGAATCTCAACGTACGAACTTGATCAAATTGCAGAAAAATTTATAAGAAGCAATGGAGGAATACCTTCTGAGAAAAATTATCCAAGTGGAATACCAGGAGTACCTGATTTTCCAGGATCAATATGTGCTTCAATAAATGATGAAATTATACATGGTATTCCATCAAAACATGCAATCCTAAAAGAAGGAGATGTAGTTAGTTTTGATATAACAGCATACAAAAATGGTTTCCATGGAGATGCTGCTAGAACATATATAGTTGGAAAACCAAATTCAGTAGAAGATCAAAAACTAGTAGAAGTAACAAAGCAATCATTCTTCGAAGCATTGAAATATGCTAAAAAAGGATATAGAGTCGGAGACATATCAAATGCAGTTTATGAATATGTAACCCAAAATGGATTTAGTATTTTAAGAGAATTCCAAGGACATGGAATTGGAAGAGAAATGCATGAAGATCCAGGAATCCCAAACTATGGTAAACCAGGAAGAGGAATGAGACTAGAACCAGGAATGACAATATGCATAGAACCTATGGTAATAGCGGGAAACAGAGAGATATTAGAATTGGATGATGGATGGACAATTGTTTCAAGAGACGGAAGTAATGGTGCACACTATGAAAATACAATTTTAATAACAGAAAATGAACCAGAAATATTGACAAAGCCATAAAAGTATTATATACTATATTAGCTTATTATTGCTGAAACAATAAAAAATTCAATTTATATTGGAGGAAAGAAATTGGCAAAAGAAGATGTAATTGAAGTAGAGGGTACTGTTATAGAAACATTACCTAACACAAATTTTAAAGTTGAATTAGATAATGGACACCAAGTATTAGCTCATATTTCTGGAAAATTAAGAATGAACTATATCAAGATATTACCAGGTGATAGAGTTAAACTAGAATTATCACCATACGACCTTAGCAAAGGACGTATAACTTGGCGTGCTAAATAATTTAGAACCCACTTATGTAGGTTGCGCTACATATTTTAAATAAATAAAATATATAGAGTAGAGGTGAAAAAGGAAATGAAAGTTAGACCATCAGTTAAAAAAATGTGTGAAAAATGTAAAGTAATAAAAAGAAAAGGAGTAATCAGAGTAATCTGTGAAAATCCTAAACATAAACAAAGACAAGGTTAATTAAATAACCAAGCTTAGGGCTAATACATAGTAGTAGCCCATATAATTTTGTAAATAGATATAAAAACAGTTGCGGCTGATTTTGTTTTTATATTTATTATATATATGACAATCCAGTTTAATTACATTTCAATTTATACTAATTAAACTTATAATTAACAATTAAAAAATTTGGAGGTGCAAAAATTTATGGCTCGTATAGCAGGAGTTGACTTACCTAGAGAAAAAAGAGTAGAAATAGGACTTACATATGTATATGGAATAGGACTATCTAGCTCTCAAAAAATCTTAAAAAAAGCTGGAATAAATCCAGACGTTAGAGTTAAAGATTTATCAGACGAAGATGTAAACAAAATAAGAAAAGCTATGGAAGGATACAAAGTTGAAGGTGACTTAAGAAGAGAAGTAGCTTTAAATATTAAAAGACTTACAGAAATCGGATGCTACAGAGGATTAAGACATAGAAGAGGTCTACCAGTTAGAGGTCAAAGAACAAAAACTAACGCTCGTACAAGAAAAGGACCAAGAAAAGTAGTAAGCAAAAGCAAAAAATAAAGTGTGATTAAAACTTAATTTTTTTGAAGTTTAAAGGAGGAAAAACAAGAAATGGCTAAAAATGTAACTAAAAAACCAGTTGCTAGAAGAAATAGAAAAAACATTGAAAGCGGAGCTGCTCATATTCATTCTAGCTTTAATAATACAATTGTTACAATAACAGATACTCAAGGTAATGTTATATCTTGGGCAAGTGCTGGTGGACTTGGATTCAAAGGTTCAAGAAAGAGCACACCATTCGCAGCAGGTCAAGCAGCAGAAACTGCTTCAAAAGCAGCTATGGAACATGGATTAAAAACAGTAGAAGTATATGTTAAAGGTCCAGGTTCAGGAAGAGAAGCTGCAATAAGATCATTACAAACAGCTGGATTGGAAATTACAATGATTAAAGATGTAACACCAATACCACACAATGGTTGCAGACCACCAAAAAGAAGAAGAGTATAATAAGAGTAAAAACAATTATAAATTAATTTTATGTATGAATTAGTAAAAGAACAAAAACATAAAGTAAGATTTACAAATCAACACTAGAAAAGATTTGTATTAAAGAGAAATGAGAAAGAGGTGTAATAATGGCAAGATATAAAGACGAACAATGTCGTATATGCCGTAGAGAAGGACAAAAGCTATTTTTAAAAGGTTGCAGATGTTATTCTGACAAATGTAGCGTAACTAGAAGAAATTATGCACCAGGACAACACGGACAAAAAAAGGCTAAGCTTTCTGAATACGGAACACAATTAAGAGAAAAACAAAAAACAAGATCATTCTATGGAGTTGGAGAAAAACAATTTAGAGGATATTTTGAAATGGCTTCTAATAAAAAAGGTATCACTGGTGATAACTTATTACAAATATTAGAAAGCAGATTAGATAATGTTGTATATAGATTAGGATTTGGAGTTTCTAGACCACAAGCTAGACAATTAGTAACTCACGGAAATATTGAAGTTAATGGAAAGAAAGTTGATATTGCTTCATACCTAGTAAAAGCCGGAGATGTAATTTCTATTAGAGAAGTTAGAAAAGACAATCCAGTTGTAAAAGAAAACATGGAAGCAAATAGTGTAAGACCATTACCAGAATGGTTAGAAGTTGACAGAGAAAAGATGTCTGGTAAAGTTATTAGATTAGCAAACAGAGAAGATATTGATTTACCAGTTGAGGAACACTTAATAGTTGAGCTTTATTCTAAATAATAAAATAAGAATAAAAGAAATTATTTTCATTTTAACAGAATTAATAATAGAAAATATAAAAAAAGTGAGAAATCTCAAGTTTCTCAAAATGGAGGTAAATAAATGATAGAATTTGAAAAGCCAAACATCAAATGCGTAGAGACAGATGAAAAAAGAAATTATTCAAAGTTTGTATGCGAACCATTAGAACGTGGTTATGGAATGACTATTGGAAATTCATTAAGAAGAATTTTATTATCATCATTACCAGGAGCTGCTATAACAAGTGTTAAAATTGATGGCGTAGTTCATGAATTTTCAACAGTACCAGGAGTTGTAGAAGACGTTCCAGAAATCATAGTTAATCTAAAATGTGTTAGATTAAAAATGCATGATAACGATGATAAGAGAATTAGTATTGATTTTAAAGGACCAGGAGAAGTAACTGCTGGAGACATAGTTACAGATAGTTCTTTAGAAATATTAAATCCAGAATTGCATATTGCAACTGTTGAAGAAGGTGAAACACTTCACATGGAAATGACAGTAGCAAGAGGTAGAGGATACAATACAGCGGATAAAAATAAAACAGAAGATATGGCGTTAGGTACATTACCAATTGATTCAATATTTACACCAGTTAAAAAAGTTAATTATAAAGTAGAAAATACTAGAGTTGGACAAAGAGTAGATTATGATAAATTAACAATCGAAGTTTGGACAGACGGAAGTTTAAAACCATTTGAATCATTAAGTTTAGCAGCTAAAGTTATGACAAGTCATTTAGATTTATTCATTGACTTATCAGAAGCTACTAAAAATACACAAGTAATGGTAGAAAAAGAAGAATCTAAGAAAGAAAAAGTATTAGAAATGCCTATAGAAGAATTAGAGTTATCAGTTAGATCTTACAACTGTTTAAAGAGAGCTGGAATATCAACAGTAGAAGATTTAGCTAATAAATCACAAGAAGATATGATGAAAGTAAGAAATCTAGGTAAAAAATCATTAGATGAAGTTACAAACAAACTTATTGCTTTAGGTTTAGGATTTTCATCAAACGAAGACTAGGAAAAGGAAGGTGAAATAAAAAGTGGCAGGAACAAGAAAACTTGGAAAACCAACTGATCAAAGAATGGCAATGCTTAGAACACAAACTACAGATTTACTTTTAAATGGAAAAATCAGAACAACAGAAGCTAGAGCTAAAGAAGTAAAAGCATTAGTAGATAGTATAATAGCATTAGCAATTAAAGAAAAAGATAATTTTGAAGAAGTAGAAGTTAAAGTTGTTAAAGCTAAATTAGATAGCAAAGGACATAAAGTTACTGAAAAAGCTACAAGCAAAAACGGTAAAGAATACCTTAAAGTAGTTAAAGAAGAAAAAATGGAAAAAAGACAAAAAGATATGCCATCTAGATTAAATGCTAGAAGAAAAATAATGAAAAAAGTTAACAAAGTTGAAGGTGTTGACTTAATGGCTAAATTATTTGGAGAAATAGCTACTAAATATGAAGGTAGACAAGGTGGATATACTAGAATATTAAGATGTGATAACAGAAGAGGAGATAATGCTCCAGAAGTTATCTTAGAATTAATCTAGTTAATTGTTTAAGTACATATATAAAATAAAAAAACGGGCGACCGTTTTTTTATTTTGCTCAAAATTAAGTACATTAATAGAAAAATGTCATAATATATACCAGGAGTGATTAATATGGAGAATATTATAAACTTGATTGTAGTATTTATTGCAATTTTTGGATGGTATATACTATTAAAAGATATATTAGATAATTATATATATAAAAACATAGAATTTGATAAAAATATAAAATTACAAATGATAGTCAAAAATCAGGAAGAAAATATAGAGATGATTGTCAAGAAAATATTAAATGTACAAAATAGAATAGGATATTTCAAGCAAATAGAGATAATAGATAAAAATTCAACAGATCAAACATATGAAATATTAAAGAAACTTGAAAAAGAACATTCAAATATTAAAGTAGAAAAAATGTTGTAAATTAGTATATTTTTTGATAGACTTACAACAGAAAAGGAAGAAATATGAAGTTAGAAGGTCAATTAGAAGAAATAATATATCAAAATGAAACTAATGGATATACCATAGCAGAACTTTCAACAGAAGAAGAAGTATATACTGTGGTAGGATACTTACCATTTATAAATGAAGGCGATTTTTTAAGTTTAGAAGGAAAATTTGTAACTCATCAAGATTATGGGAGACAATTTAAAATAGAAACATTTGAAAAGAAGATGCCAGAAGGTAAACAAGCCTTAGAAAAATATTTAGCAAGTGGAATAATAAAAGGAATCGGACCAAGCACAGCAAAAAAAATAGTCGATAAATTTGGTGAAGAAACAATAGCAATATTTAAATTTGAGCCAGATAGATTAGCTGAAATAAAAGGAATATCAAAACAAGGTGCCAAAGAAATGGCTGAAGAATTTAATACTAAATGGGAACTTTGGCAAATAGTTGGTTTCTTAGAAAAGTTTGGAATCAATGCAAGTAATAGTAAAAAAGTTTATGAAGCTTTAGGAGAAGATGCAATAGATGAGATTCAAAGAAATCCATATGTGCTAGTGGATATAACATATGGCGTAGATTTTTTTAAAATAGATAAAATGGCGCTAGACATTGGAATAGATGTGAATAGCTATCAAAGAATTGCGGCAGGAATACGATATGGATTAATACTGGCAAGTTACAATGGAAATACATGTGTAGAAAAAGAAAAGATATATGCATTCGTAAAGGATAAACTATCAATACCAGAAAAATATATAGAGGAAGTAATGATTAATTTAAAATCTACTGGAAAAATTATTGAAGAAGAATTCGATGAAAAATGTTGGGTTTTTCTTGAAGAATTTTATAGAGTAGAAAAGAATATTGCCACAAGATTGTATATGATGCAAAGAAGCCAAAATACAAAATATATAAAGAATTTTAAAGTAATATTATCACAAGTAGAAAGTTTACTGGATATAGAATTATCAGAAAAACAAAAAGAAGCTCTTGAAGGAGTAAACAATTCAAATGTAAGCATTATAACAGGTGGACCAGGTACACGGAAAAACAACAATTATAAAAGCATTAATTGACATATATCACGCAAATAAGCAAAAAGTAGTATTGTGCGCACCAACAGGAAGAGCAGCAAAAAAAATGTCTGAATCAACAGGCGAGGAAGCTAAAACGATACATAGATTATTGGATATTGGAAAAATTGAAGACAATAAATTAGAAAATATAGAAACAGATTTTACACCAATAGACGCAGATGTAATAGTAATAGATGAGATGTCAATGGTAGACGTTTTTTTAATGAACTACATAACAAAAGCAATATATATGGGAACAAAATTAGTCTTAGTAGGAGATAGCAATCAGTTACCATCAGTAGGTCCTGGAAGTGTATTAAAAGATTTAATAGAATCTGAAAAAATACCAACCACAAATCTTGATAAAATTTTTAGACAAGCTGCACAAAGTAAAATCATATTAAATGCTCACCAAGTAAATAAAGGAGAATCGTTCATAAAAAAAGAAGAAAATTCAGATACTAAAGATGATTTCTTTTACATAAAAGAAAATTCACAAGAAAGTATAGTTAACCAATTAATATCCTTAACAACAGGAAGACTTCAGAAATTTGGAAATTATGATTTCTTTCAGAATATGCAAATACTAACACCAACAAAAAAAGGATTGTTAGGAACAAGAGAATTAAACAAAATATTACAACAAAATATTAATCCAGAAGCACCAGACAAAAAAGAGAAAAAATTTGGAGAGATCACATTTAGAGAAGGTGACAGAGTAATGCAAATAAAAAATAATTATGATATTTTTTGGGATAGAGAGATAGAAGGCATATATGAAAATTCAACAGGAGTATTTAATGGAGAAATAGGAAGAATTGCAAAAATTGATTTATTAGAAAAACAAATAAAAATAATATTTGATGATGGAAAAAATGTATGGTATCAATTCTCAGAGTTAGATCAATTAGAATTGGCATATGCAATAACGATACATAAATCACAGGGAAGTGAATTTGATGTTGTAATAATAGTAGCTCCACAAACCGCACCAATGTTGCTTACAAGAAACTTACTATATACAGCCATTACAAGAGCAAAAAAATTATTAGTAATTTTAGGTGGAAAAAACACAATAGATTTTATGATACAAAACATAGATAGTAAAAAAAGAAATACAGGGCTAAAAAATAAAATAGTACGTTTACTTAGTGAAAATAATTAGATATAATAAAACATGATTTAGGGCAAAATAAAAAATGATGATAAACAAAATATTAGAAATATTCTTTCCAAAAACTTGTACGATTTGTGGTAAAATGTATAAGAATTGGATTTGCCCAAAATGTTATTTAAAAATAGAATCAGAATTAAAATATTGCATAATAAAAGAAAAAGATTTTCATATAATGTTTCTTGGCTTTTATGAAAATAATTTAAGAAGTTTACTGCTTAGATTTAAGTTCAATGAAAAAGCTTATTTATCTAATTTCTTTATTGAAGCAATAAAGAAAAATGATAATTTTATAAATTGCATTATGAAATATGATTATATAATACCTGTGCCAATGCATAAAAATAATAAAAAAATTAGTGGATATAATCAAACAGAAATATTAGCTAAAAAGTTAGCTGAAAAATGTAAAATTAAATATTTAGAAAATGTTTTAGTGAAAATAAGGCAAAATAAAAGACAAAGTACATTAGATAGAAACCAAAGAAGGGAAAATGTAAAAGACGCATATAAATTAATAAATAGTGAATCGATAAAAGATAAAAAAATCTTATTAATGGATGATATATACACAACAGGCAACACTGTTGAGGCCTGTAAGAATGAACTAAAAAAAGGACAAGCTCAAGAAATAGATATATTAGTTATAGCAAAGAAAAAATAAAGAAAGGAATTAAAAGTGGAAGATTTAGTTGAAAGCATATTAGATTATGTTAGATCAGATTATACTGATTATGCCATAATGATAAATGGTGAATGGGGAAGTGGAAAAACTTATTTTTGGAATCACAAAGTAAAAAACAAAATAGAATCACTACAATTAAATGGTAGGAAATATACTACAATTTATATGTCGCTATATGGAATATCCAATCTAGAAGAAATTAGTAAAAAGATATTTATAGAAACAACACAATTAATGGATAAGAATCTAAAGAAATATATGGATGCCCATGGACAAACAACAATACCTGAATATGCTAAAACGGGATTGGATATGGCTAATTTCTTTGGCGTAACAAAAAATGGCGAAAAAATAGATTATGAGGCATTTTTCTCAACAAATGATAAAGTACTTTGCTTTGACGATTTGGAAAGAGCAAACGTAGATGTAGTTGATATTTTAGGATATATTAACAATTTCGTAGAACATGATCATATAAAAACAATTATCATATGTAATGAAAAAGAACTAGCAACAAAATTTAAGAGTTCTAATATCGAAATGAAAACATTTATAGCAACATATCTTTTAGATAAACAAAACGAATTAGTTAGAGGCGAAGAAAAGCCTATGGTTGAAAAAATAAGAGATAAGATTGAATATGTTTTTGACAATGCTAATGATTATGAAAGAATAAAAGAAAAGTTGATTGGTGAAACATTTGAATATGCTCCAAAGTTCAATTACATCATCAATGGATTGCTAATGAGATTTGAAAGTAATCCTGATTTAATAAGATTTATGAGAGAAAATACAAATCTTATAATCTCAACATTTAATAAGAGTGGTACACGAAACTTAAGAATTTTGAAACATGCATTAAATGACTTTAAGAAAATTTATGAGAATGTTAATAAAGCATATCCTAATACTAATTTAAGAGTTTTGCAGACTATGTTAATATTTACAATAGCCGTATCATTTGAAATAAAAGCTGGTAAAATAACAAAAAATAAATTTATAAATATTAATAGTAATGAAGAATATAAAGCAATACTAGTATCATCAAGAGTATTAATGGATAACAGACAGTTCTATATTAAAGAATTTGATAATAACTATTATTTCAATTTTAAATCAGAATATCGTTTCTTTAAATTTATTGAAATATATGTAAGAACAAGAATATTTGATATGAAAGCATTAAAAAAAGATATGGATGCAATCATAAATACAATTGATACAGAGAAATTACCTGGATATAAGAGATTATTAACAGAAGAATATTGGAAAATATCAGATGAACAATTCCCAGGAATAATTAAAGAAGTAATAGAAGAAGTAAAAAAAGGAAAATTACAACTTATAGAAATAGTAAAATTATTCTCTTATTTTAGTTATTTTATAAAAAGAGGATTAATAAATAATGATATAAAAGAAACAAAACAAATATTCATAGATGGAATGAACAAGTCAGTGAGTGTTTCTAAATACTGTGATAATGTTGAAGAAGAACTATCTAGAGTAGGAATAGTAACAGAAACTGGTCAAGAGATGGAAGAAGTACTAAAACATTTTGAAAACTTAAATAATCAATTAGAAGAAAAAATGTACAAAGAGAAAGCTGATGAAATCTTTAGATATATTCCAATTAAAATGGAACAATTTTATGATAGATTTGATAATGAATGTATGGAATTTCCTATATTTAAATATTATGATGCATATAGAATGTTCCAAAGAATTACATGTGCAAGCAATGAAGACATAGTAAGAATAAAAGAAATATTGATAGATAGAGCTAAAAAACATCCAGCAGAGTTGAATTCAGAATACAAGTTTATGAAACAATTAAAAAAAGTGCTTGAAGATTACTGCAAAGGAAAAGAAACTAATATTAAGATTGTAATGTTAAGAGAATTTGCAAGAGATTTAGGAATAGTAATCGAACTATATCAACCACCAATTTTTTCATAGACACTATTTACATTCTTTGCATATTTTGCCTCAAAAAGAGCATACTAAAAATAGACAAAATATAGCAAGGAGGTAAAGATGAAAGCAACAGGCGTAGTAAGAAGAATAGATGATTTAGGCAGAATAGTAATTCCAAAAGAAATAAGAAGAACGCTAAGAATTGGAGAGGGTTCACCATTAGAAATTTTTACAGAAAAAGATGGAGAGATAGTATTAAAAAAATATTCTCCAATTGGAGAATTATCTGAATTTGCATCTAATTATGCGGATACATTATCAAAAACAACTGGACATATTGCCTGCATTACTGATAAAGATACAATAATTGCAGTTGCAGGTGGACTAAAAAAAGATTTATTGGAACAAAATATAAGTAAAGAACTTGAAGAAGTAATAGAAAACAAAGAAATATATACAAGTAAAGATAATGATGAATTAGCAATACCACTAAGTAAAAATGAAAACAAAGAAAGAATTTTTCATGCACAAGTAATATATCCGATAGTATCTGATGGAGATCCTGTAGGAAGCGTTGTTTTGATGTCAAAAGAGCCAAATAAAAAAATGACGGATACAGAATTAAAAGTAGTTCAATCAGCAGCTGGAATTTTAGGAAGTCAATTAGAAATATAATAATAAGAAGCAGATAAATATAAAAAAATTGTCTGCTTCTTTTAACAAAATATATAATTAAGATGGCATAAAAAGAATATTAAAATTATTGACATAGCAAAAAAATATATATAAAATAATTATGAAATAATTAACAAAAGAGGAGAAAAATATGAAAGATACAGTAGATTCAAAAAGGGTTATAGGTAGCTTTATTGGAAGATACATAGCATTAGCTATAATAATAGGAGGAATATCATTCGTACTTGAAAATGTTGTACCTCAATTTGTAAATTGGGATTTAACAGCAGGCTTATTAATTTATCAAACAGTGTTGTTTATAATAAGTACACTATTAACAATAACATTAGCAGTAAAATACTCTATAAAAAATACAAAAATAACAACCAAAGAAGAAGCACAAAGTATTTCAAAACCAATTCAAACATTATTAATAATAATAGCATTATTAGTGATGGGAGTAAACGTAATTTATTACACAGGAACAAGAGCTTCATATATTGCTGATGCTGAAACAAGATATCCAACAATTGAAGGAGTAAGAACAGAACGCGATGAGATATTATTAGCTCAAGAAAAAGTAAACATATATGCTATTTCTGGATTCTACTTAGGAGCAAAAGAAGTTATAACAATTCTTACATATGCATATGCAGTAATATATGTTGAAATGATGCTTGAAAATGAAGTTCAAGCTAAACCAAAGGCAAAAAAAACTAAAAAAGAAGAGAAAGAAGAAGTTTAAAATAAAGATTAAAAGCTGTTACTTATGTAGCAGCTTTTTTATATATGAAAATAAAAAATAAGAAGCGGAAAGTATTATAATACTTGCATTTTTTGAAAAAATATAATATAATTTTTAATCGTTAAGGAGGCCGAAATGAAAGCAATTGAAATTAGAAATAAGTATTTAAAATTTTTTAAGGAACATGGTCATGCGATAATTCCAAGTGCACCAGTAATACCTGAAAATGATCCATCAGTATTATTTACAACAGCAGGAATGCAACCACTAGTTCCATATCTTCTTGGAGAGAAACATCCGGAAGGAACAAGATTAACAGATTATCAAAAATGTGTAAGAACAAATGATATAGATGAAGTTGGAGACAATAGACATTTAACATATTTTGAAATGCTAGGAAATTGGTCTCTAGGAGATTATTTTAAAGAAGAGTCAATAGCAATGAGCTATGAATTTCTTACAAAGGAATTAGGAATTCCAAATGAAAAATTGTCAGTAACATGTTTTGCAGGAGATGAAGACTGTGCAAGAGACACAGTTGCATATGAATGTTGGAAAAAGGCTGGAATTCCAGATGAGAGAATATATTTCTTTGGAAAAGATGATAATTGGTGGATTGCAGGAGAAGAAGGACCATGTGGTCCAGATACAGAAATGTTTTATGATACTGGAAAACCAAAATGCTCACCAGAATGTAATCCAGCATGTGATTGTGGTAAATATGTAGAAATATGGAATAACGTTTTTATGGAATTCTATAAAGATAAAAATGGATATAGAAAGTTAGAACAAAAAAATGTTGATACTGGTTTAGGGTTAGAGAGAATGACTATGTTATTACAAGGAAAGAAAACACCATACGAAATAGAAATATTTGCACCAGTAATGAAAAAATTAGAAGAATTACAAAAAGTAGATAGTATAGAAAGCAGAAGAATAATAACAGAACATTTACGTTCAAGTATGATGATCATAAATGATGGAGGAAGACCAAGTAACGTAGATAGAGGTTATATTTTGAGAAGATTGCTTCGTAGAATGACAAGACATATGAATAAGCTAGAAATTGATTTAAACAAAATGCCTGAAATAATAGATGTATCAATAGATAGTTTAAAAGAACTTTATCCAGAATTAGAAAAGAATAAAGAAATAATAAACCAAGTAATCATTGCAGAAAAAGATAAATTTACTAAAACTTTACAAAAAGGCGAAAAAGAATTTGAAAAAGTATCAACTAGAGTAAAAGGAAATGGACAAAAGGTAATTGATGCACAAACAGTATTTAATTTATATGAAACATATGGCTTCCCACCAGAAATGACTGAAGAATTAGCTAAAGAAGAAGGACTTGAAGTTGATATGAAAAACTATCAAAAACTATTTGAAGAGCATCAAGCAAAATCAAGAATGGGAAGTGAAGCAAAATTCAAAGGTGGATTGGCATCAACAGGAGAAATGGAAGTTAAATATCATACAGCTACTCACTTGTTGAATGCAGCATTAAAAAAAGTACTAGGAGATCACGTACATCAAAAAGGAAGTAATATTACAGCTGAAAGATTAAGATTCGATTTTTCACATGGAGCCAAAATGACAGATGAAGAAAAGAAAAAAGTTGAAGATTTAGTAAATGAATATATTAAACAAGATATAAAAGTTGAAAGACTTGAAATGAAAAAAGATGAAGCTATAGCTTTAGGTGCTGAAGCAATGTTCCTAGAGAAATACGGAGATGAAGTAACTGTATATAAAATAGGAGATGTTTCTTTAGAATTATGTGGAGGACCTCATGTAAGTAGAACAGGAGAACTTGGAACATTCAAAATAAAGAAAGAAGAAGCATCATCATCAGGAGTTAGAAGAATAAAAGCTATATTAGAATAAACAAAGGAGAAAAATATGAGTGATTGTATATTTTGCAAAATTGCAAATAAAGAAATAAATTCAGAAATAGTGTATGAAAATAAAAATGTTGTAGCATTTAAAGATTTAAATCCAAAAGCTAAAATACATATTTTGATAGTTCCTAAAAAGCACTATGAAACAATATTAGATTTAGATGAAAAAGAAATTATGGAAGATATGTTAACAGCGGTAAAAGAAATCGCTAAAGAATATAAAATAGAAGAAGACGGATTCAGGCTAATAAATAATTGTAAAGAATATGGAGGACAAGAAGTAATGCACTTACATATCCATATGCTAGGGGGAGAAAAGTTAACAACTACTATAAATTAACATTGCAGAGTTAACGAGATAATGGTTATAATACTAGTAAAGTGGAGGTACATTATTTAATGGAATCTAAAAGAAAAAATATTTTAACATTAATATTAATTATAGTAATAGTTATAATTGCAGGAATTATTGGATACATTGGATTTGAATTAATAAATGAAAATGTAAAGCAAGGAAACGCAGAAGATATAACTGACGAATTCGATGATCTAATTCCAACAGTAACAGAAGAAGAACTTGCAGAAAGCGAATCAGAAAATGCAGATATAACTAACGAAGAATCGCCAGAACAAAATCAAGGAATATCTCAAACCAATCAAAACGGAGGCAGTACTTCTGGAACAGGAAATAAAGGTACTTATACAAGAAAGAACTATTCATCAACAGGAGTTAGCATAGGCGGATATTGGGTAGTTGGAACAATTAGAATACCAGCTACAGGAATAAAATATTCAATTTTTTCACAAGGAACACCTCAGGCTCTAGAAAGAGGAGTAGGACAAGTATATACTTCAAATGGCCTAAATCAACCAGGAGATACAGTTATTGCAGGACATAATTATAGAAATAGATTATTTTTCTCTAGAAATAAAAACTTAAAAGATGGAGATAAAATAATAATAAAAGATACGTCTGGTGTTGAAGTAACGTATTCAGTATATTATAAATTTATAACAACATCATCAGATGCAACATTTTATGAAAGAGATACTGGAGGAAAAAGAGAAATAACATTAACTACATGTACAGATCAAGGAACTAAAACTGGAGAAAGATATATTATATATGCAAGAGAAGTATAAAGAAAAAAGATGCCATAAAAATGGTATCTTTTTGCGTATTACAAGTAATTGACAAAGAGATGAAAAAAAGTGTAAAATATAAGTGTAGGATAAATGTAATAAGAGGTGAAAAAATGAAAAATAATAATACATATAGTAAAATATTAACAGTTGCACTTATAGTGGTAATATTAGCGATTGTTGGAGTGCTTGGATATTTGGCATATACTGCATTTGCAGAAAAGAAAATGGGAGACAATGCTCAGCAAGCAGCCGAAGAGTTCGAAAAAACAATTACAGGTACAGGAAAAAAAGCAAGTTCAGGAAATTCAACATTGAACGAATTAAATACAACCTCAAACAGAAATAATAAAAAATATCTAGAAGGATATGAGATTCTAGGAACAATTGAAATACCAAAAACAAAATTAAAATGTACAATACTTAGTGAAGTAACAAAAAGATCAATAGAAATAGGAGTCGGAAAAATATATACGACATCAGGTTTGAATCAACCAGGCACAACAGTAATATATGGACATAACTACAGAAACTCTTTATTCTTTTCTAAAAATAAGGAGTTAACAAATGGGGACAAGATATATATATTAGATCAAACAGGAACTAAGCTTACATATGAAGTATATAATTCATTTGAAACGACAAGTACAGATACAAGTTTCTATACAAATACAGATACACAAGGAAAGGCAGAAATTGTATTATCAACATGTACAGATGACGCAAGTACTACAGATAAACGTTTTATAATTCAAGCTAGAGAAGTTGATTAATAAAAGAAAGGGAAGAAAAATATGTCAAGTAATGGATATGCAGAATACAGAAATAAAAAAAGTAAAATTTTAGGTGGAATATTAATAGCAGTAATTATAATATTGATAGTTACGCTAGCTTTTATTGGATATAAGATGTTGAATCCTAAGAAAGAAAGCCCAGAAGTTGAACAACAAACAGAGCAGAAAGTATTAAGCGGAAGCGGACAAAAAAGTAATAGCACAGGTGGAGAATTATCATCAATAGAAACATCGTCAAAAAGTAAAGCAAAAAAGAAACTTGAAGACTATGAAATTATAGGAGCGATTGAAATACCTAAAACAGGTCTAAAATGTGATATTTTAAATGAAGTAACAAAAAGGTCAATTGAAATTGCAGTTGCAACGATCTATTCGACTGGAGGATTGAACCAACCAGGAAATACAGTAATATATGGACATAATTATAGAAATTCGTTATTCTTCTCTAAAAATGATGAATTATCAGTTGGAGATAAAATTTATATAACTGATGAAGAAGGAAATAAAAAAACATATAAGATATATGATAAATTTGAAACAACAAGCACAGATACAAGCTTCTATACAAAGACTGCAGAAATGACAGGAGGAAAAGCGGAAGTTACATTATCAACATGCACAGATGATGCAAGCCAAACAGATAGAAGGCTTATTATATTGGCAAGTGCAGAAGAATAGATAATAGAAATAAAAAATATAAGAAAATTATAAAAATGGGTTGACAAACAAAAATAAAAATATTAAAATATAAGAGCGTTTGAAATGGTGGATATAGCGCAGTTGGTTAGAGCGCCAGTTTGTGGCACTGGAGGCCGTGGGTTCGAATCCCACTTTCCACCCCATTTTAAATTAAATATTGGGCTGTAGCCAAGCGGTAAGGCACCAGACTTTGACTCTGGCATGCGTGTGTTCGAATCCCACCAGCCCAACCATAAGACTTTCAATTATGAAAGCCTTATTTTTTTGCAATAAAAAGAAAATAAATAAATTAATAAAATGGCAGTTCGTTCGATCCAAAATGGTAATTAAGATAAAAAGTGTGAAAAATGTAATAAAGGACAATAGATAATAAAACAAAATATGTTAATTAGAACACTAGAATCGAAAATAAACGATTATAGCAAATAGATACATAATTAGACAAATGAATAGATAAAATGCAATATTAGCTAAATATGAAATAAAACGTATTGAATAAAATTTAATATTGATATTAAAATCATATATAAGACAAACGTAAAATGATAATAGTAATAAAGAACTATAATGCGATATGAATAATAAAAGGCATAATAGCCAAATTTATAATAGAAAAAACTTAAAAAATGGCAATACAAACAATGCAAAAGTGGCTTAAAAACTTAGAACTGAAGTGATATAAAAAGCGTCTATAATAAATGTGTAATGCCATAGTAATATTTTTGAAAAATATTTGTAAAAAAGTGTTGACGAAACAAGAAAAAGATGTTAGAATACTAACCGTACCGAGTAGAACAATGCTTGATACAAAGCCTTATTTTAACACAAAAAAACTTTTTAAAAAAGTTTGAAAAAAGTTATTGACAAGTAACAAAAACGGTGTTAAAATACAGAACAGTTGCGACGGGAAATGACAAAAATCGACACAAATTTGAAACTGAAAAATGCTTCAAAAAATAATTAAAAAAATTAAAAAAATGTGTTGACAAAGAAAACCTGTTGTGCTAAAATAAATAACGTTCCCG